>TARA_R110001592_G_scaffold237306_4_pt1 | contig 35447 bp, 34 predicted proteins | sample TARA_R110001592 | Tara Oceans TARA_R110001592 (sample SAMEA4398387) | marine metagenome | biome: Polar Biome; feature: [SRF] surface water layer (ENVO:00010504); material: water (ENVO:00002006), including particulate matter (ENVO:01000060) such as... | depth 5 m | reverse complement strand
TAGAAAACATAATGTTCATGAAATAATGGAGGAACTTGAAGAAAAATCACAAGGCTTAGGTGCTGTTGTAGAATTCTTCGAGCCGCCTGCTATTCCTGGTTTTGGTTCATCAGGCGGATTCTCAATGCGTTTGATTGACAAAACGACCACAACCGATTATCAAGATTTCGATCGATTGAACAAACAGTTCATGGACGATTTAGCTAAGCGCGAAGAATTGACAGGACTCTTCACCTTTTTTGCTGCCAATTACCCTCAGTTTGAGTTAGAAATTGACAACGAAAAAGCCATGCAAAAAGGTGTATCTATTGGAAAAGCGATGGAAAACCTCAACATTCTTATTGGTAGTACCTATGAGCAAGGTTTCATCAAGTTTGGTAGATTCTTTAAAGTCTATGTGCAGTCCGACCCAAAATTCAGACGATTACCTTCCGATGTATTGAAGTTGTACGTGAAAAACGACCATGACGAAATGGTGCCTTACTCCTCTTTTATGAGGTTGATTAAAACACAGGGTCCTAACGAAGTAACACGTTTCAACATGTACAACTCGTCGGCAATAAGAGGCTTACCTGCCAAAGGATTCACCACTGCCGATGCCATACAAGCCATCAAAGAAGTAGCGGCTGAAACACTTCCAAATGGTTATGATATTGCTTGGGAAGGTCTATCGTACGATGAATCTAGACGTGGCAATGAATCGCTATACATTTTCATCATCGTATTGGTGTTTGTCTACTTTGTATTGGCTGCTCAGTACGAAAGTTTCATCATTCCATTGTCGGTAATTTTATCACTACCTGTAGGGATATTCGGTTCCTTTATATTGCTCAAATTCATGGGCTTAGACAACGACATCTATGCTCAAATTGGATTGATCATGTTGGTGGGACTTTTGGGAAAAAACGCTGTATTGATTGTAGAATTTGCCATTCAAAAACACCATCAAGGTGCAACCATTTTAGATGCTGCTATTGAGGGCGCAAAAGTACGATTCCGACCAATTCTTATGACCTCGTTTGCCTTTATCGCTGGATTGATTCCATTGATTATGGCGCATGGAGCAGGTGCTGTTGGTAACCGTACCATTGGTGCTTCTGCCCTCGGAGGAATGTTATTTGGTACGGTGTTCGGTGTCATCATTGTCCCTGGTCTGTACTACATATTTGGCTCCTTGGCCGAAGGCAAAAAATTAATCAAAGACGAAGATGAAATTTCATTGAGCGACGAGTTTGTCAATCAAGTTAGTGTTCCATCAGAACCAAATAAATCATTAGAAAATGAATAACAAAATTGTAAATAAAATATTAGGGATATGCTGTATATCCCTAATATTCAGTGCCTGTAGCATTCCTAAATTCACTCAAAAGGCAGAAAATATGCCTTTACCAAAATCGTATTCAACTGTTACCGACACTTCCAATTCGGCATCCATTGAGTGGGATAAATTCTTTACCGATCCTTTTCTTAAAACCTTAATCGATTCGGCATTAAACAACAATCAAGAGCTGAACATCATACTCCAAGAGATTAGTATTTCGAAAAACGAAGTGCGTGCAAGAAAAGGCGAATACCTTCCTTTTGTTAGCATTGGAGCTGGTGCAGCTGTAGATAAAGTTGGGAGATACACCCGAAACGGAGCCCTAGAAGCCAATACTGAAATTGCCGATGGTGAAGAATTCCCAGAACCCTTTTCTGATTTAATAATTGGCGCAAATGTATCGTGGGAACTGGATGTTTGGAAAAAGTTGCGCAATGCCAAAAAATCGGCTGTAATGCATTATCTCGCTTCCATCGAGGGCAAAAATTTTATGGTTACCAATTTGGTTTCAGAAATGGCGCATGCCTATTACGAATTGATGGCTTTGGATAAACATTTAGAAATTGTAAAGCAAAACATTGCAATACAAACCAAGGCCCTTGATATAGTTGAGCTCCAAAAACAAGCAGCGAAAACAACAAAACTAGCAGTTAAAAAATTCGAGGCTGAAGTATTAAAAAACAAAAGTCTTCAGTTTTATTTAGAACAAGAGATTATTGAGACTGAAAACAAGATCAATTTCCTTGTCGGTAGATACCCTCAAAAAGTTGAAAGAAACGCCGTCGACTTCATTGAATTGACTCCAAACATCATCTATGCCGGAACACCTTCTCAGTTATTGGAAAATAGACCCGATATTAAACAATCGGAACTAGAATTGGCCGCCGCCAAGTTGGATGTAAAAGTAGCGAAAGCGCAGTTTTATCCATCTATTGGAATAAGTGGTGGCGTTGGTTTACAGGCGTATAAAGCAAAGTATTTAATAAAATCTCCAGAATCTTTGATGTACTCTTTCGCTGGAGATTTGATGGCGCCTTTGGTGAATAGAAACGCAATAAAAGCAGCGTACAAAAGTGCCAACAACAAGCAACTTCAAGCCGTTTACAATTACCAAAAAACGGTATTGAATGCTTATATAGAAGTTAGCAATCAAATTTCAAAAATTGAAAACTTAGATAAGAGTTACGATCTTAAAAAGCAACAAGTTGGTGCCTTAACTAAATCGATAGCTATTTCTACAAGTTTATTCAAATCGGCTAGAGCCGATTACATGGAAGTGCTGTTAACACAACGCGATGCATTAGAAGCCAAAATGGAGTTGATAGAAACCAAACTCCAACAAATGAACGCTACCATTACAATGTACCAATCTCTTGGTGGAGGTTGGAAATAATGGACTTATAAACTAAAGGAAGCAGCGGTATAGTTTACCATATCGTTGCTCCCTTTTTTTTAGTTTTCTAAGCCAAAACCACCTAAAATATTCAATACTTGTCCCTTTTCAGGTTTACCATCCAATAAGGGTATGGCTGTACCGATTAATGCTCTTACTTCAGCATTTTCCAACGATTTGTCGTGGTCGTCTTTTGAGTCCCATACTTCGGTAATCCAAACATCGTTGTCTTCTTTGCTTATCGCATACACTCGGCATCCTTTAGCTTTTGATACCAATACCGATGCTTCTAATAATATGTTAGCTAATGCATCTACTTGGCCTTCCTGAGCGGTTAATTTTCCGTGCAAACCGTATTTATTCATATCTATATTCTATAATTTCTTTTCAAAACAATGGCTATTATCCATTCCTTGGTATTGACCATAATTTTCAATGGAAGTATAACCTTGTTGGGGATAAAAAAGCAAAGCTTCGGTTTGTTTGGCTCCCGTTTCGAGGATTGTTTTTTGGTAGCCTAATTCTAACGCCCAGTTTTCTAACTCAGCAAGAATTTTTGAGGCCCAACCAGCTCGTCTCCCATCATTGCTTACAAACATGCGTTTGATTTCTACCGAATGTTGGTCAATTTTTTTGAACGCGCCACAACCTACAGCTTGCCCGTTTGAATAAGCTAAAACTACATGTTGCAAATTCTCAATATGGTTGAACTGATTGTAAAAAGCATGATCGTCTCCATCGCATAAAGCTAAATAAGCGTCCAATTGTGCTACTAAAGCAATGAAATCTTTGTGAGTAGAAGAAGTGCGTAATATCATAACATCAAATTGAAAGAACCGCTTGGTTTTAACTCTTCAGGAAGGTTATCTTCATCCAACATTTGGCGAATATCTATTTCTATAGATCTTGCCATTGAACTAATAGGTACATCGTTATAAAGTCCTTCAAAAGGATTTTCTGAATAATCACCAATCATTTCCATTAGAATAAACACCCAGGAAACTAACATTGAAAATGGTATTGCCATAAACCCTAAATATGGATTATCGAATTCTGCAAAAACATTGAGCATACCAAAAGGGAGCAGCAATATGAAAATCCAAACAAATAAAAAGTTAACCGTAGCATACTGTCTAGGAAACGGGAAATTTTTTATACGCTCAGATTTGCCCTGCAAAGCATAAAACTCTACCAGCATTTTTTCCAATTCCATATGCCTAAAATCGTCTACAAGCCCTTTTAATTTAAGCTTTTTGAATGCTTTGGATTGTAAACTAAGAATGTGCGATGCTTTATTGCCTTTTGACATGACGTAAGAAAATTCTTCTTCACTCAAATAAGGTTTAAGGTTTTCGAAATGAGCGTTATCATGAAAGACACCAGCCGATTTTCTCATTTCATTCTCTTCCTTACTACTATGTTCCCATTCTTTGGGGACTCTTAATTGATACGTTAAAGCCTTTAACCATGCAATATGACGGTGTACAATGTTTTTGTGGTGTTCTTTTAACTCAATGTCTCCAATTGGATTTTGAGCAAACTCATCGGTCACAAAATCTCGTGACATTACCGTAAATGAGCGTGAAGTATTCACTATACCACCCCAAATTTTTCTTGCTTCCCATAATCTATCGTAGGACGAATTGTTTTTGAATCCTAAATAAAAAGATACTCCAATGCCAATTAAGGCAATGGGTTGCCAAGGAATAGCTAACCATGAAACATTAAAGTAATAAGCCGCTAAAACCGGTAACGTATCTATTATTAGAAAGTAAAAAATGTACTTTTTACTCCAATTTACAACCCCTTTTAATGGATATCTTTTGCCTACGTACATGTCTATTGTTTTTGGTTGGTGGTTAAAAATATGCTGATGAATTCAACACTGAATAATTCTTTCAGTTACTCCAATCGTATTGTTGATCCCAGTCGTAAAACGCATCAATTTTATCTCTATTGGCTCTTATCCACTTGGTTACAGATTTACTTTTTGACGAAGCATATACTATATACGAGAAGGGCTCAAGCAAATTGGCTTTCTCAATCGCAATGAAATACGGTGCATAATAATCCCAGTAAAAACCATAATTATCGGCTTTTGCAGCAGCCAATGTTTGGCAAAACGATTCCATTTTCAACTGGAATAACTCTGCTTCGCTTTTTCTCTTGTTTTTTTTATCCAATTCCAATGCTGCCGAAAAAGATAGCATAATGCTAACTGTTCTAAAATCGTTTGGACGCGTTTCGCCATTGTCATCTTCGGTTACATCTATCGGATTGAGGTTGATGGTAATGGTCTTTTTTTTCTTCCCTTTTTTCTCCACATCTGCCTTAAGTATAGATTGTATGTAAGGCAAATTGGCAACAGCACGAATACTTTCTGGCTCTATCACCATAAAGCGACAAAATGCCATTAAAGCCATTACATCTAATTTTTTGGTTTTTAAAATTCTAGCCAATGCATTCTGAGATCCTGCATGATATGGATTAAGCAAAATGGCTTTTTCAATAGATGTTTGAGCTTCATCATATCGATCGAGCCCTGTTAAAGTGATTCCCTTATTGAAATGCAGATGAGCATTGTTTGGGTATTCGACAAGACCTTTGTCGTAAATTTCTAAGGACTCTTCTGGTTTTCCAATAGCGTCTAAAGCGTTACCATAGGTGGTGTAAACAAATTCTAAATTTCGAGAACCCAAAAAGTTTTCAAAAATAACCGCGCATAAATCAGCCGCTTCTTGAGGTTTATTGAACGCCAATAAGGACATAGCTTTTTCACCCATGGCGGCTACATTCTGTGGATCTATAGCCAATGCACTATCGTAATGCATAATGGCTTCATCGTAGAGACCGTTATCGTGGAGCTTTACTCCTTTTTCGATAAGGATTTGTGCTCCTAATATATCTTGAGCATGGGATGATAAAAAAGAAGCTAGAAGTAAAAACGTTAACAGATATCTCATCGAAAGAAATTGATTCGACTTCTAATATAACGTGTATTTTTTCAATGTGTTTTTGAAATTTATTAAGGATTCATCGTCCATAATTTGACTGTCCACAGTAATTTCTCCTTTGGATGTTAAGAAAGTATACTCTCCTCCCATAACTCTCAAATTGATGCTTTCGTTCAAATCAACCTTTTTCCCGAATAAACTGTGTTTTGTGATTATTCCATTCTCAATGGTTAAGTACTGCTTCTTACGTTCGTAGACATTTACCATAAGCATTAGTACACCTGATGCCATTTGCCCAATACCCAACGATGCATAAGATATAAAATCGCTCTCTGGAAAAATGAAAGATATTATAGTAAAAACTAAACCGATGATTAAAAAGCCTAGTCCAACTTTCAACGTATTCAATAATTTTCCTTTTGAGTAGCGAATATTCATAATAGATAAAAATACAATAAACTATGCCTAAACTAATGATTTTACACACAACATATTACAGAACATAAGCTCAATTTTCGCTTACAACAAATTTATATCCTTCCCCGTGGATATTAACAATCTGAATGTTTGTATCGAGTTTTAGATATTTCCTAAGTTTGGAAATGAATACATCCAGGCTTCGGCCTACAAAATAGCCATTGTCTTCCCACACTACCTTAAGTATATGATCGCGTTTGAGCAAAACATTAGGGCTTTTGGCCAATAGGCTCAAAATTTCCACTTCTTTTTGGGTCAATTGTTTGATTGAGCCTTCTATTTCTAGGGTTAAATTCTTTACGTCTAAAACGCATTTAGAAAAATTGATTTTATCCTCTGTTGGTAGTATAGTATTCCCCCTACGCAAGATGGCTTGAATGCGTAAATCGAGTTCTTCTACACTGAAAGGTTTGGTAACATAATCGTCGGCTCCTACCTTAAAACCTTTAATTCGGTCTTCTTTCATGGTTTTAGCCGTTAAAAAAACAATGGGTATTTCGGCCTGTTGTTTTCTTATTTCAGTAGCCAATGAAAAGCCATCCATTTTAGGCATCATCACGTCCAGTAAACACAAATCAAACTCCTGTGCATTGAAATTGTTTAAGGCACGCTCTCCGTCAGCATAATGGACAACCGAATAATTGTAATTCTCCAAGCTGTCTTTCAACAAAAAGCCCATGCTTTCGTCGTCTTCAACCAGCAATATGTTTTTCTTGTGTTGCATATTAGTGTACAGGTAATATGATGTTGAAAGTACTGCCTTTGCCCAAAACACTACTGAATTTTATTCGGCCTTTGTGTTGTTCTACAATCATTTTCACATAACTCAATCCCAACCCATAACCTTTGGTATTGTGCACATTGCCTGATTCGGCTCTATAAAATTTTTCGAAAATACGTTCTTGATTTTCTTGAGACATACCGATGCCTTTGTCGCTAATTTCCAGTCGAAGCGTATTTTTTTCGTTGATGGTTTTTACATCTATTTCAGGTGCTTTATCCGAATACTTTATGGCGTTTTCAATCAAATTATACACCACGTTGGACAGGTGAACTTTATCGGCATAAATGGTTGCATTGCTTTCCGACAAACTGGTTTTAATGAAGCCTTTCTTATCCTGAATAAGTGGTTCAAAATTATCTACAACCGACATTATAACTTCATTTACATCCACCAATTCCATTGTAAATGTGTCGGCACTTTTCTCAATAGAAGATATTTCTAAGACCCGGTCGACTAAGTTGTGAAGACGGTCATTTTCTTTGTGAATGATATCGGCATATTGCGCCATTTTCTGTTCATTCATTACCCTATTTCTAATCGCATCTGATGCTACTGCTATGTTGGCAATGGGTGTTTTCAACTCATGGGTCATGTTGTTTATGAAATCTTTCTTTAGAGCATTGAGTTTTTTGCCCCGAAGGATAAACACAAAAACGGTTGTAAAAACAAGCAGGACGATCAAAAGACTGAGTGATGAAAACATCCAAATACCCATAGCGCTCAACAAGTAGGTGGTTTTGTTGTTGATGCGGATGCTGAAGTCTAAATCGAGATTATTGTCCAACCTTGTACTGCACGCAACGATAGAATCTCTTGCCAATTGTTGATTGGTGGTATTGAAAACGGTATTGCCCAATACCACTTCTTTTATTTCGGAAGATACTACGCTGTAATCGTAATTTACATCGATGTTTCTTATCAAAAACTCCTCTTTCAACAAACTATCTAAAGTTATAAGTGAGAAATAGCAGTTGGTTTGAACATAGTATTCGTTTGAAGCTACTTTTTCTATTGGGTCTATTCTCGCTACATAATTGCTGTCCAACACCAATATTTTATGGGCAACATTTCGAAGTGCGATATTGATTTTCTCATCAAATTGTCGTTCCTCCAAATCGAAGCTCTTTTTAAACCAGTAGGCTTGCGTAACGAATAAGGACGCAATGGTAACCAGCATTAAAATAAGTATGAGCCTGATTCTGAAGTTTGACATGACATCGAAAATAGCTCAAATAGTAAGCTTAATGCGCATATTTACATTTCGATAACATCTTTTTACCACTCGTTTTCAGTAAATTGAGTCATCTGCCGATATGTTTGTTGATATAAAAATCACTGTTATGAAAAAGAGAATCGCATTTATAAGTTTAACTGTAACAATAATTGGTTTTACGGCATTTGGATTGGTATCGCAACAGGACCAAGAAAAAGGGAATAACAAAAAACAAGAAAACAAACAGCTTACAAGTCATTCGTTGGCGACTTTAACTCAGTTTCCATCTACTAATTTTTTACCCAATAACGATTTGCAGTTTACGCTCAAAGGCAAATACACCCACACCACCAGTTTGGAGCAACTGAAAACAGCAAAAGAAATTATCGATTTCTACCCCGACTACCCTAGCAATTGGATTTCAGACTACGTATCCGTTGATGTATACTTAATTCAAAACGGGAAAACAATTCAAACATCATCGGCAACACCTACTCTTACAAATGAGCAAAGAGCAATGCTCAACAAAGCCGAGCTTTTTTCGGATGTTATTGTGGAAGTAAAATACAATACAACCAATAGTATAACCAATGAAGTGACATTAGAAGTGCACAAAAACACATTTACTAGTGTGCCCGAAATGCAAGCCAAGTTTGAAGGTGGGCAAGAAAAATTGAATGTTTTTATGAAAGCAAATGCTCAATCAGAACTCATGGATTATTTGATTGAAAAAAGCAAATTGATGTTGCAAAATCAAGAAGACAAAAACAATTTCAGTCTAGCCATAGTAGAACTTACGGTTGCAAAAGACGGATCTGTTAAAGATGTTACTATCAGTCAATCGTGTGGCGACAATTCTATGGACAACCTTTTGAAAACTCTTATAGAACAAACGCCAAACTGGACACCAGCAAAAACCAAAAGTGGTGAAACTATTGAGCAAACTTTTGAGTTGAGTATTGGTAAAATGGGTTGTTGATATTTATTGATTTCGAGTTAATAATAATCGAAGAGAGACTAAATGTGTGAAATAAACTATTGGTACTACAAAGGTAGGTAGTAGTGAAAACGGGAAATACAAAATGGCCACGTTAGGTTGATCGAAAGCCAATTGCTGCAAAGGAAATGGTGAAGCCAAGGTTGAAATAACTACAATCCAAGTAAGTAAAAGAAGCCCTGCTACATTCCAAACAATGAGCAAGGGTTTTCTTGTTTTATTCCTTATTCCAAAATACGCCACAAAGGGAGCTGTAATTCCAGCAAGAATATCAAAATTCCAACCTTCAAACGTCATGATTTCTGATATCGTTTCACTTAAAAATAGTAGCCACAAAACTATTTCTACTGGAATACGAACAATGCTAAGCATCGTAAGTTTATTTAGGGAAAGGTGATCCATCCAAAGGCGTCCGCGTTGTGTTCTAAATAAAAGTATCATGCCAATAACCATTGGGAATACACCAAATAAGAAAATTCTTGGGGGTATAGCATCCGTTGAATTATAGTATACTCCCCAAAATGAAAGGCCAGTCTGTATTGCTACCCAAATAAGCAGAATAATGGTTGTTTTATTTTTAACGGATTTAGGTGTTCTAGAAATAAATGAATTAACGAATAATATTAAAGTTAGTATTACTGTTAGAATAAAAAGTATCGAGATGGTGAGGCTTACATTTAGCATATGGTCTAAAAATAACTTAAAAACTATTGGTTACGTTCTGATAGACTTAGCATTAAAAGCTCGCCAAGTAGCAACACATCAATATCTTTGGTGGGGTTTATTCTCAATATTTTCATGCGCTTTCTATCGCCCGATTCTAATGCTGGATGATCGAGCAAATCGCCGTCTACAAACAATACATAAGGTTCGTTCGTTTTTTTATCTGCCCACAAATAGCATAGTGCCTTGTTTTTGAATACAAAGCAAGGCATTCCGTACTTTTTGGTTTCAGACATTTCTTCACTCACTCTTAAGATGATGTCGCGCAAAGCTTGAAAACAAGATGCGTTAGGCTCAGTGTGGTTTAAGTAAAATACCTCGTTCATTATGCTCTTTTCTAAAAATACAACCTACAACCCGAACCAAGTACAACAATGTCGAAAAAGTGCAAGTGCGATCGGTTTGAATTGCCATAATAACTAAACAATCCCAAATCCCATATACTGGATTCTAAGTAAAATCCAATCCGCTTAAAATACTTGTTGTTCAATGCAACACTGGCTTCTAATTGATACACTAAACCTACACGAACTGAAGTACTCCACCAATAATAACCATTGGGGTATTTAGAATTATCGCGGTATTTCCCAAAGCGATTTCCAAATGTATAAGATGATGCTAAGCCCAACGATAGAGGTTTAATGTTGACCTTATTGCCAATATTAAAGTCCAAATTGGGCGTAATCAACAGCTTTATGGCATTGGTATAAATTGCCTTTTCAGCATCTTGCTTTGGCGAATATCCAAATGAATATTCCAAGCTTATTTTGTCTTCTTTGAAAGTCCAGGTAGAGCCTAAAGACAACATACCGATATATCCAGCATACTGAAGTCGAACGCTGTTAAGAGCAAACCTCGATGCCGTTTTAGCACTTACTTCTTGTGCTTCAAGTGCTACAGTAAACAATAAGCTGAAGAACACGACAATAATTTTATACCATCTATGCATCATTCAATTATTTCGAAAGAATATTGATTGTCCCAAATTTTAAGAAGTATGAATTTTTCTTTTTTGGTGCTGTAGGTATTGAAATAAGCTATGTTGTCTTCATCGGGTGGTGAATATTCAAAATTGTGTAAATGTCCATTGATGCTCATCAAAACCTTCTTGTATTTTTTAACGCTTTGCACGAACTCTTCTCTCAGCTCTTCGTTAAAATCTTCATTATTATGCGATACATGACAAATTATGATGGCATTGTTATAATGAGCGGTGTCAGATAGTTCTTTGTCCAACCACTCGATATCGGGTACATTTTTATTGAAGTTGAACTCCCTAGAATTGGTATTAATGAAAATGAACTTATTGCCCGATAACGTAAAACTAAAATTGAAATCGCCATACATGTGTTGGTAGACATCTCCTCCATTACCAATAAGGTCGTGGTTGCCAACTACTGCAATGATAGGTGCCTTAAGAGTAGACAATTCATCGTGCATCCACTCGTATTCTTTTTGCATGCCAAAATCAACCAAATCGCCTGTATGCGCTACAAAATCAATGCCTGGTGTTTTATTTATTTTCTTAATGATTTCGCTTGTCGATTCATAAAATCGTTGCGAATCTCCAATTACGGCAATCGTAATGGTATCCTTGTACTCAAGCGGTAGTTTCTGAATATTTTTTGCGTTGGTATTTTCATACTTACTATCCAGATTTACTTGATAATTGCTGTATTCAAACTTATTGCACGAAACCAACAATAGTATTGCGAATCCGATTATTGAAATTTTCTTTTTATTCAAACCAACCACGTTGCGCAAACTACGTTAATCCACTTCCTTACGATTGATTTTCATTCAGATTTTACAACTCTTAACGATGCTGTTATTGTCCAACAAACCTCATCAATACGCCCTTATAATTTAGACAACTTTAATGTATCGTTTTTACATTAATAAAATAGGACAAAAGCGTAATATTGCAAACAATTTCAAGGCATAGTGCAAAGCGACAAACAAGAACAATCTTTACCAAATTCTATTTCAGAAAACGATCTGAAACAGTGCATGACTACGCTTCAATCGTTGGTGAAAGACAGCCAAGCGCTTACCTTATTGAACGAAGAAGATCGCATCGCCCTGATTACCGCCGCTGGCGTTTTCTCTAGACCTAGTCGAGAAGAGATTAAAAAACGCAGAAAGGATTTAAACAAAGCCAAGAAATCCATAGTGCGCAAAATGGATCGCGAAGCTCGTGGTACAACTGGTATTAGAAAAGCAAGGACCTCGGAAATTTTTCAAGCTCCTGATCAAATTCTACTTACTGAAACCACCACAACCGACGACGATGCAGAACTAAATTCGGCCAGAAACTGTTACATCTGCAAAGCCAAATTCACCAAACTTCATCACTTCTACGATACCATGTGCGACAGTTGTGGCGATTTGAATTATCTGAAACGCTTTCAAACGACTGATCTTACAGGGCAAGTTGCTTTGATGACCGGTTCTCGTTTAAAAATTGGATACCATGTAACGCTCATGATGTTACGAGCAGGTGCTACTGTAATTGCTACAACTCGTTTCCCTGCTGATTCTGCCATTCGTTTTGCCAAAGAGAAGGATTTCAAAGATTGGGAACATCGTTTGCATATACATGGCTTAGATTTACGTCACACGCCTAGTGTTGAACTCTTTTGTACTTACATAGAACAGAATTACGATCGCTTAGATATACTCATAAACAACGCGGCACAAACGGTAAGACGACCTCCTGGTTTTTACGAACACATGATGGAGAAAGAGCTTCTTCCATTTCATGAGCACGATGCCGATGTTAGAAGTTTGCTTACCAGTCATCAAAATTGTTTGAATAAAATATCAGCTGTTAGCGGTGCTGGAAAAGACACTTCTTCTTTGGCTGTTACATGGAAAGAAGATGCTCCAGGACTGGGTATAAGAGCCTCGGCACAACTGTCTCAAATTCCATACAGTTACGATGGGGCGGTACAAAATGAAGAAGTATTTCCTACGGGTAAATTGGACGTGGATTTGCAACAAGTCGATTTGCGCAAAACCAATTCTTGGCGATTGAAATTGGGCGAAGTTCCTACTCCTGAATTACTTGAAGTTCAGTTGGTTAATGCCATTGCTCCTTTTGTATTGTGCAACCGATTGTCGAGCATGATGAAACGCGATTACACGGGCAAAAAACACATAGTAAATGTTACGGCAATGGAAGGCAAGTTTCACCGTTTCAAGAAAGAACCTCGCCATCCGCACACCAACATGGCTAAAGCCGCACTGAACATGCTTACGCATACTTCTGCTGGTGAGTTAGCTAAACATGGTATTTATATGAATGCCGTGGATACTGGTTGGGTTACCGACGAAGATCCAGCTCAAATTTCTGCTTATAAAGAAAAAGTGCACGATTTTCAGCCACCACTAGATATTGTTGATGGTGCAGCACGTGTTTGCGATCCATTTATTGACGGCATAAACCGTGGTGAACATTGGTGTGGAAAATTCTTAAAAGATTACTTCCCTATAGATTGGTGATAAATTAATCACCTGAATTGCTTAGGAATCAACCCATTACCTGCTAATTCAACGATTTCGTTGATTCTTTTGGTTTTGGTTTCAGGACGTTTAGCCATAACAATCCATTGCAATAAGGATTTGCGTTTCGATTTACTTAAATTCAGATAAAATGCATTCGCATCAGGATTGGTTTTAAATTTCTCATCCAATTCTACAGGAATTTCCAAGTTTTCAACTTCATCTAAAATCGACCACGATCCATTTTCTTTGGCCACCTTAATGCATTCTAAGCCTGCAGGTTTCATCAGATTTTGTTTCTTAAGAACCTCAACTTTATCCTTATTTATTTTAGACCACGTACTTTTTGCTTTTCGTTTTCCGTAGTACTGCGTATACCTTTCGTTGTCTAAGGTCTTTTTAGTGCTATCTATCCAACCGTAACACAAGGCTACATCGACAGTATCGCTCCATGATATGCTAGGTTTATCTGAGCTTTTTTTGTGCAAAATCAACCAAATAGAGTCTTTTTCAATATGGTTTTTTTCCAACCATTTTCGCCAATCTTCCTTGCTTGTAGGGCAAAAACTATCTTTTAGTATTTCATTTTCCATACGGTTGTATTTCCTCTAGGCTTGTACCTTTTCTTCTCTACTTACCATTTCATTAATCCAAATTGGTGCAAATGGAGAGGTACACCCTTTAGATGTTGGATAATCACGATACAAACCAAGTTTTTCACCTATTTCCAAGGCTCTTTTTCGGTAATCTTTATGGTGTATTCCAATTTCAGCCAAGCAAAAATTCATTGTCCATTGTGCCGTAGGACTTGTTGTTAGCATTTCCGCTTCTATTCTATCCAAAAGTGCACTAATGTCTACCATTTCTGGATTTCTTACAATACGTTGTTTGGTTAAATTCCATCCAGCTCTTGCTGCCATTGGATTTTCATCCTGCATCCATTTCAACCTTAAACTTTCATTTTCAGAATGGAGTTTCACAACATACGAGTTCAACCAGTCAGCAACACGATCGTAATGAACTGATCGTACCATGTTATCCAATTCGCTTGCGCTTAGTTTGTTCGGATTAATGATCAAAATCGACAGCATTTGAGCATCAAATATATCGGTAGCCCAAAGTTCTAAAGCAACAGCTTGCTTATTGACCTTCACCTTTTTAGCGACTTTTCTAATATCGCCTAATTTAACCCCAAACTGCGCTCCTGTTACACCGCTTTTTAAATTATGAGCACTGGTTTTAACATCACTCAATTTTTCAAGTTCTTTTAGAATATCTGCTGCAGTCATTTTTTAAAAATAAAACAATAACCCAAACTAATTTGCCTGCAACCAATTCAACAATTCAGGAATATTGACAATGCTCCAAGAATGAGGATGGCGCATATTATCTGGCTGTCTATACCCTTTCTTGTATGTAGTTTTTAAAATCGCATTAGAATTACCTAATAAATTCAATTCATTAATGAACGCCGAACACTCTACAAAATTCAAACTTGAAGCATCTATTTGCCTCTCCTTCAACCACCATTCTACTTCTAATTCTGTATAGATTAAAATGGGTTGATTCAATAGTTTTTTAACCGCTGATTGAGTTGTATCGGTGAACGAATAAGGAGAAATACTATAATACTTTTTTATGTTTTCGAAAGGACTTCCTCCCATTAAATCATCCAATCGCGCTTTCATGTATACAAATTCTTGATTGTAATTACCATCGGTGGTTAACCGTATACTTCGTAAAGCCGAATGGTAGAACCTTTCAAAATCCAAAGGCGGATCGACTGCAAAAACGGCCGTTGGTTTAACTTTAGATTCTTGAGCATATTTAATGGCACAACTACCTCCTATGGAATACCCACCTATATAGAATTTTTGATCGTGTAACTGATGTTTGTTTCGAACATCGAGCAAGATGTTTTCGAGTGACGCTTGGCTGATATCGTCTATCCCCAATGACAAAACACCATCTTGAAGAATGGGAATGATCGTTAACAATCCGTTTTTAGCGGCTGCAATAGGCAAATCAGATTGCTCTAACACTCTATCGGCCGTTTCACCAAAACCAGGCAATACAACCATGTAACCTATCCAAGATGCATTGGGAGGATATATTATTTTATAGTAATTCTTTGTAGAATCGGTTTTATCTAAATAAACTGTTGCTTGTTTTTGACCAAACAACGTAAAAGATAGAAGAACAGAAATTAGTATAAAGAAACACTTAGCATTGACTAATGTTCTCAGCGTTATAGAAGAATAGAATAGAGCAAACAAGTATCTAAAATAATAGAAACTTATTTATCCGATGAGGTAGATAATAATCGTAGTACAATATATCCAATCACACCCGATAATACAGAGCCAATAATAATACCAATTTTGGCTGAATTCATGCTCACAGGATCGCCATTGAAAGCCAAATTGTCTATAAAAATGGACATCGTAAATCCAACACCTGCAATTATTGAAATACCAAGTATTTGCTTAAAATTAACCCCTCTAGGCAGTTCAGTAAGTTTGAACTTAATACCCAAATAAGAAAACAAGGCTACACCTAAAAATTTACCCGCAAACAAACTAATAGTAATGGTTGTCATAAGGGCGTAATCAAAGTTATAGTTAGAATTGAATACAACTCCAGCGTTGGCAAAGGCAAAAACAGGTAAAACAAAATAAGCAATCCAGTGGTGTAGTTTGTGTTCTAGATGCTGCAATGGCGAGCGCACTTCGTTGGTTAAATCACTCAAACTATCAATACACTTCACTTCCTTTTTAGTCAGTAAATGATTATCGTCGTCTGTTTTCTGTGTTATATTTTTTGAAATTGAAAATAGCTGCTCTGAAAACACTTTTACGTTCAGTCGGCGTTTAATGGGAATTGTAAATGCCAAAAGTACCCCTGCTATAGTTGGGTGTATCCCCGATTTCAAGAATAAAAACCATATTATGGCAGCCAGAATCAATCCTATTTCAAGGGTATATTTTCGATAATAATACAATAAGCCCAACACCCCTATCAACACCATTCCATATACTATATACATCCAGTTGATGTCGACACTATAAAATACAGCTATAACAAGTACGGCGGCAATGTCATCGATGATAGCAAAAGCTGTTAAAAATATCTTCAAGCTCAATGGCACTCTATTTCCCAAAGTACTTAGTATGGCCAATGCAAATGCTATATCGGTCGCCATAGGAATGCCCCACCCTCTAGAAGTTTCAGGGTTTTCATTCAGCAACAAAAACAAGGCAATAGGTACCAACACACCACCTAATGCAGCAATGAAAGGAAAAGCAGCTTTTTTAAACGTGTTGATTTCACCTATCAGTAGTTCGCGTTTTAACTCCAAACCAATGAGAAAGAAAAAAATTGACATCAAACCATCGTTGATCCATAAGATCAAAGGCTTTTTCAACTCAAAATCATGAAACGATATTCCAAATTCATATTGCCATAAACTCTCATATACAGCACCGTAGGGAGAATTCGCCCAAATTAAAGCTACTATAGTTGCTCCAAAAAGCAAAACACCGGCTAAGCTTTCTGTTTTTACGAATTTTTGAAAAGGAGTTAAAAATATTGTTTTAATCATAAATAAATTACAACGGGAGACATTTCTGAATATACAAAATCAGAAATAAATAATAATATAAACGAGTTTTTCAAAGGTAAACTATGAGGACTGGAAGTGATATATATTTAACAAAACTTTAAATCAATTTAACCAGAATCTTATGCCTATTACAGCTTGAATTCTAAACGATTTCGATAGCTTGTTTTATAAGCCCACTTCTTTTGATGAAGACTGTTTAATTCCACTGCTCAAAACAATGACTTGCACAATGAGAAGCAAGACTACCAGTATACCAGATTCTAAGTAAAAACTAATCTGCCTATTCCCTTCCAACTGTGCAATACTCACCATTTCTTTCTGAGCTTCTTCCATTTGAATGGCTTCTAATCGAGTAAGATATTCTTTCGCCGAAAACAAAGCTTTTTCTATTTCTTGATAATCATTAGTAGCGGCTTGAATTTCTTTAACTTTCTGTAGAAATGAAGAATAAACTTCAGATTCTTCTTCCGTTAATTTTGTTTTAGCATAACGTTCATGCAAGGCATCGATTTTAGCAAATCGCTGATTGATTTGTCGTTCTTGCACCGATCCACATTCCAAAACCAACTCAACATTTTCGAGGATATGACCATAAGAAAAGATCAAATCTTGCGCCTTCAACCTATCTTCATAAATGGTTTCAATACTCTCTGACACACGGCTAGAAATGAAGTGATTTCGAACGTTTGCTAACAGCAATAAAACACACAAAAGCAACAGAACACCTGCAGTTTTCAATCGGTTTTTCACACTAAATTTCCAGCTCATAATATCGTTGTTTGGATTATTAAATCTTATTCGGTTGCTTCATCATTTATGAAGTTGACTCTTCTAACTTTTTGCGCCGTGTTACATTGTTTTTAACGTTAACTATTGTAATTGTTTTTTCGCCGGCAGGAAAATTCCAAGATATTTCATCGCCTTTAGCGTATCCTAGTATAGCCGATCCGATTGCAGAAAGTACGGATAATTTCTTGTTTGGAATATCTTTTCTAGAAGGAACTACCAACTCAAAATCATTCAATACACCGTACGGCGTATCTATGATTACTACAGACCCAAATTTCACTACATCTTTAGGAATATTACTTTCATCAACAATTTCTGCTTCAGACAATTCTCTAGACAACTTCTCGTAATTCACTAACGTCAGCTCTTTAGATAAATGCCAGTTAATTAATATAAGTTTTATTAATTCATAGTCTTTTTTAGTAAGGATCAGTTTACCGTATTTCATATCAAATTAATTTTAGTTGATTTACAATTTGTTGGAGCGAATCTTTTGCATCTCCAAAAAGTAGTTTGCAGCCATCTTCATCAAACAATTCGTTCTGAACACCTGCATACCCTTTATTCATGCTTCGTTTTAATACCACCGAAGCAGCGCAATTGTATGCTTTGATGATGGGCATACCATAGATTGGACTATCTGGATTGTTTTCAGCGGCTGGATTTACTACATCGTTGGCTCCAATAATTAGCGCTATGTCATAACTACTCATTTCATCATTCACTTCATCCATTTCTTTCAATGCATCATATTCAACAGATGCTTCTGCCAACAAAACATTCATATGGCCTGGCATTCTGCCCGCAACAGGATGAATTATGTAGTGTACTACACCGCCTTTATCCGACAATAGTTTTTCTAGTTGTTGACATAAATGTTGGGCTTGAGCAACAGCCAAACCATACCCAGGAATGATGGCAATTTTGTTGGCCATAGACAATTGCAAGGCCGTTTCCGAAACACTAGTTTCTGTTATTTCCTGCACTTTTTCTTCGCCCACTACGACTTTACTTTTATGAAATGAGCCTGTCAATACTTTCAGCAGCGATCGGTTCATTGCTCGGCACATCAAAACCGTAAGTAAGATACCCGCTGCACCTACAATTATACCACCAGCAATCATTACCTTATTGTGGTACAAGACACCTGAAAAGGCTGTAGCAATTCCTGTTACTGCATTTAATAAAGATATCACCACAGGCATATCAGCGCCTCCAATAGGTAGCACAAACAACACACCATACATCAAAGCAGCACTTACCATTATTATGGTGTACATCATCAATGAAATATCCAACCAATTGAAAACAGCGGCTACGGTAAAGACACATAAAAACAACAACAGAGCTTTAGAGAATACATTGACCCAATTAGAGCGTTTGTCTTTTGTTTTACCTGCCAATTTTCTATACGCTACTACGCTACCACTTGCCGCAATGGCCCCTGTAATTACGCCTAATAACAAAACCAATATTTGCCATTTTTCAAAAACAGCTTCTTGATTGGACTCTACAATACCGAGTAAAAAGGCACAGGCTCCACCCGTTGCATTGAACAACGAAACCAATTGAGGCATGGCTGTCATTTCTACTTTTTTGGACATGTATTTACCCAATAAAGTTCCACCCAATAAAGCTCCCAAAATGATGATCAAATTGGTATAAGGCAAAGTTCCCATGATACTGGACACAACCGTTAACCCCAATGCTAGTATCATTCCAGCAGCAGCTAACGTGTTCCCTAATTTTGCCTTTTTGGGTTTGCTCAAATATTTAAGTCCACCTAAAAAAGAGAGAATGGAAAGGAAATAACCACCTTCTAATAATAATGTCATTTGCTTTTAGAATTGAACATGGCCAGCATGCGATTGGTAACAAAAAATCCACCTGAAATATTGAGTGCGCCTAAAAAAACGGCGACTCCCCCAATGATAAGATTGACATAGTCATTTGCTTCTACTTTATGAAGCATCAAGATGGCCCCTACTGTAATTACACCACTTATGGCATTGGCACCAGACATCAATGGCGTGTGGAGAATTGCGGGCACATTGGTGATGATCTCAATTCCGATAAAAATGCAGAATACAATGAAGTATAAACTGTCTAGTTGCTCTAATAATGCGCTCATTTTAATTGCTTAATGCTGGTTGTGGTCGCAAACGAGGGTGAACAATTTCACCCTTATACATGACCATAGTTTGTGTTTTTAACTCACTGTTTTCGTTCGTAAGGAAGTGTTGCAGGTAGTTTAAATAATTGTTAGACAACATTTTTGATGCTGCTAATGGCAACAATTTTGAAAGGTGAGAATCGCCCAATATGGTTACCCCATTTTGGTCTTCCGTTCTATTGTTTTGTGTCAACTCACAATTGCCGCCTTGTTCACTAGCCATATCGACAATAACAGCTCCTTTTTTCATTTTCAAGACTGTATTTTCTTTCAATAGAATTGGCGCTGCTTTACCAGGAATATTCGCTGTACAGATAACGATATCGGCTTGCAAAGCGTGTTCGTGAATAAGTTGTTGTTGTTTGTCTTGAAATTCTTCGGTCTGCGTTACAGCATAACCTCCTGCATCGTTGGATTCTACAAATCCCTCAACTTCGATGAATTTAGCACCCAAACTCCGAACTTCTTCCGCAGCGGAACTACGCACATCGAATGCCTCAACAATAGCTCCTAGTCTTTTGGCTGTTGCAATGGCTTGCAACCCTGCTACACCTGCTCCTAATATTAAAAACTTAGCCGGCTTTAAAGTACCAGCTGCAGTTGTAAACATGGGGATAGCTCCATTGTACATATTGGATGCCAGTAAAACTGCTTTATATCCAGACAAAGAAGCCATACTTGACAACACATCCATACGCTGAGCTATGGTTGAACGTGGCAATAAATCCAAAGAATATAGCGACGCTGGAGAGATGTATTTTCTTAATGCTTTTTTATGAAACAACGGATTGAATACACCAACAAAACAAGGTGATTTCCCTAGGTTTTCGCCATCGTATTTATGAGATATTGAGCATATAATATCGGCTTCTTCATAGATTTTTCTGGCCGTTGTGCATACAGCCCCAACTTTTTGGTATTCTACATTCAATTGCCCAACACCATATCCAGCATGCGATTCAAACCAAACCTCAAAGCCCTGATCCGTTAATTTTTTCACCGCTTCAGGCAGCATGCACACACGATCGTCTCCAATATTTTCTTTTAATATTCCTATCGTTTTCAATACCTGTTTGTTTTATGGTTAAGGGAAAATTCCTCTTTGCAAATACGCTTGTTCAACTCGAGCAATTGCTTCAATAAAAGCAGCAGTCCTCCAATCGGTATCGTACTTTTTAGCCGTATTGAGTATTTTAGAGAATGATAACTTCATCTTTTTCTCAAGTTTTTCTAATACTTCTGACATTACCCACAGTTCGCCATTTCTGTTTTGTAACCATTCGAAATAACTAGCGATTACCCCACCTGAGTTGCAAAAAATATCGGGTATGATATCGATGTTGCGCTCTAAAAGGATATCGTTTGCCGATACATCTACAGGACCATTGGCTCCTTCAGCTATAACAGCGGCTTTTATTTCATGAGCATTTTCTTCTGTAATCTGGTTTCCCAATGCTGCAGGAATGATGATGTCGCAATGCAATCCAAAAAACAAATCATTTGGTATTTCATCAGCATGTCTATAATCTTTGATGAACCCTCTATTGTCGTTCATGTAAGCATGCAAATTATCTGGATCAATACCTGATTCGTTGTATATACTACCACTAGCATCTTGTACTCCTGTTAATATTGCCCCGTTTTCTTTCATAAATACAGCTGCCCAATACCCAACATTTCCAAAACCTTGAAGGATGTATTTTTTTCCTTCTAAACTGATGTTTTTATGGTTCGCCCATTCTTTTAAAGACACTACTACACCGTAACCTGTAGCTCTATCTCTACCTTCTAGTCCGCCTGCACCAACAGGCTTACCCGTAACTACGTGAGCGTATTTAGTACGTTCGTTGGTAGACTTTGTACTCATGTAAGTATCTGCAATCCAAGCCATCATTTGTGGCGTAGTATTTACATCAGGTGCTGGTATATCGTGCTCAGGCCCTATGTTGTCACCTAAAGCATATGTAAATCTTCGTGTTATTCTTTCTAACTCGGTATCAGAATAGTTTTTCGGGTTGATTTGTACTCCCCCTTTACCACCACCGTAAGGCAAACCAGCCAAAGATGTTTTCCAAGTCATCCACGTAGCTAATGCTCTAGCAGCATCGATATCTACTGTTTCGTGGTAACGTAATCCGCCTTTGTAAGGACCTAATGCATTGTTGTGTTGAACGCGATAACCTTTGAATACTTGAACAGTACCATCGTCAAGTTTTGCCGGAAAATTCACCACAATTTCAGTGTTTGGAATCGCTAATATTTTGCGAACCGATGGATTGAGATTCATTAAATCAGCAGCCCGATTGAATTGCTGACTTACGTTTTCGTACATCCCCATTTTTTTATTTTTTTCTATCGTTTTCATTGTACTGTTATTGAAATTCTTCGCAGAATATTGTGTTTAGTTTTTGATCTTGGAATAAACATTGTTGATTTCTATCGCAGCTAAAGCAAAGGCTATTGCTTCCATTCTTTATGCTATTTTGAGTAGTTATGGGTGGAGAATGATTGACTTCAATTATTGGTTGTAACGTATACTCATTGCATAGAATAACATCGTCGCTTTTCCACAAGCAGACATCGCTATTATCACAATTTAAACACAAGGTTCTTGTCATTTTTCCCTATTGATTATTTTACTGGACAGTAATCAAAGGCTATGCCATGGAAAGAGAAAAAGAAACAAATAACATATAACAATCTCATAAAGAGATTGTTATATCCGATATTTGGACAATTATAGATTTAATAAAGTGAGTATTTAATACTCATTCGGGAAGAAATTACCCGGGTATTATTGTAGCTTTTGAGCTAGTGTTTTTCTAGTAATACCTAGAACTTCGGCCGCTTTGGTTTTGTTGTTGTCGAAATGAGACAAAACAAATTTGATGTGCGCCAATTCAACTTCTTTCAAAGTTTTAAGTGCAGGGCTTTCACTTTGATGCGATGGAACAGAATTGAAATGCAAAAATTCGGGAATATGCTTGGCTTCAATTTTAGAATCACACATAACCAAAGCTTGATGTATGACATTTTCTAATTCTCGAATATTGCCTGGCCAATGGTATTCATTCAGCAGATGCATGGCTGCTTCACTTACTTCCAATTCACCTTTATTAAGCTCCTTGCCTAACTTTGATACAAAATGATGCACCAGCGATTCGATATCCGATTTACGATCTCTTAATGGCGGTACTTTAATGTTGACAACATTCAATCGGTAATACAAATCCTCTCTGAATTTTCCCTTCGCAACTAAACTCAATAAATCGCTGTTGGTTGCAGCAACTATTCTTAAATCCACTTTTTCGGCTTTATGCGAACCAACCGAGACAATTTCTTTTTCTTGAATTACTCTCAGCAAACTTTGCTGAACATTCAATGGAGCATTGCCAATTTCATCTAAAAATATGGTGCCACCATCGGCTGCTTTGAACATACCTTCTCTAGAGTTAATCGCTCCAGTAAACGCACCTTTTTCGTGTCCAAATAATTCTGATTCTAGTAAATTTTCGGGTATAGCCCCACAATTTACAGCCACAAAAGGCTCTTTATAAAATTTTCCTTTATAGTGAATGGCTCTCGCTACCAATTCTTTTCCTGTACCACTTTCCCCTGTAACAAGTACTGTAACTTTATTGTCTTTGGTTCTATCTATCAAATGCAATGTTTGCTCAAGACTTTTGGCGGCACCAACTATGGCTTTACCTGAGGGTAATACTACGTGTTTTGATATTGTTGTTTTTTTGGATTTTTCGTTTTTTTGAGCTCCAAGTATTTTTTGAATGGCTTCGCTTAACTCGTTCTGTGTAAAGGGCTTGGTAAGATAGTCGATGGTGCCATCTTTTAAAACTTCTACGGCAGCATCTATTGATGGATAACCTGTTATGACCAATATAGGCAGCTCAGGAAAGTTTTTAGTAGCATACTTCACCAATTTACCGCCATCAACACCAGGCATCTGAATGTCGGTAATTAACAGTTTTGGAATATTGAGTTTCAATAAATCTACAGCATCTATGACATTGGTCGCTTGAAAAGTATTGAAACCTTCGTTGCTTAATTGACGGCTTAAAACCTCCAACATGTCTGTAGAATCGTCAACTATTAAAATATCCGTTTTCATAAATCTTGAGGGATTGAAACTACAAATGTGGATCCTGCATTGATTTCAGAACTAAATTGAATTCTTCCACGGTGTTTTTTGATGATGCCATGCACAACACTCAATCCAAGTCCATTCCCAGTACCCACAGCTTTGTTGGTAAAAAATGGTTCGAAGATTTTTTCTTGAATTTCGATTGGAATACCACAACCATAATCTTGAATACTTATGTTGATAAAACCATTGTTTGACGCTAGTTTAACCCGTACCAAATCTCCTTCTTTGGAGGCTTGAATAGCATTGTTCAACAAATTGAATATTACTTGTGTAAACTGTACTTTATCTATAAAAGCTGAAGGATTGTCTGATGCTTTTTCAAACAGTACTTTAATTCCACTTTGCTTAAGCAGTGGACTCAACAATTCGATGGCTTCATTTATCAAGCGGTTTATTTTTACAGCTTGTAATTTCTGCGGGACTTCGCAGCTAAAAAACATGAGTTTTTTGACTATTTCACGAGCATGCAAAGCAGAATGTTTGATTTTTTTTGCATCGTTTTTGGTTGTAATTTCCTTACTTCCATTGATGATGAATTCAGAAAATCCTATCATATTTCCCAACGGTGTGTTCAACTCATGAGCTATGCCGGCTGTCATTTCACCTAAAATGGTCAATCGCTCTTGTCTTCTTACAATTTCACTTAGTTCATCTTCTTTTTTCTTCCGTTGCAATCGTTCGTATAGAAAGGCTATTTCTTCGGAAACCTTATTCAGTAGCTTCTTTTCTTCAATCAAAAAAGAACTGGTTTTCAAATCGTTGCCCTTGTAACTAACACTAATATTGCCAATCAACTCTTCTTGAAAAACTATGGGTTGTTTTATCTGCGCATGCGGATTTTGATCGAGCACGTTGCCGTAAGTAATGCCTGAAATTGTAATGCTTGCACAAGCGGCTTCTGGAAAACGAAACGCCAACTCCAACTCGCGACAAATAGACAGTGAAACAGAATCTATATCACTACCTTGGGATATTTGGGTAGAAATAGCGTACAAACACTCCAACTCTTTTATTCTTTCTTTAAGTCTTTCTTCGTATTCCACAAGCCCTATTATACAGCCAAAGATAGCACAATAATCATTTCGAGTAAATTTTACTCGAAACAAGTGACTAAAATTAATAAATATCTAATTATCAACATCTAACAAAAACGAAACACTTAAATACAATCTGTAGTACGGTATAAAATGAGCTGAGAAACCACGTTAACAATTGTACCTACTTTCGCAGCGTAGAATAACAAGCAATTGATGTTGGATTTTGTAATTATTGGAGGAGCACAAGCTGGATTATCTATGGCTTACCATTTAAAAAAGATGAACAAAAAATTCATCGTTGTAGATGGTGGTGATGAAATCGGATCATCGTGGTTAAACCGTTGGGATTCATTAAAACTATTTACTCCTTCTGAATACAACAACTTACCTGGTCTAGATTTCGATGCGCCGAAGGGCTATTATCCAAACAAAATTGAAGTTGCCAATTACTTTAAATCCTACGTTAAAGAGTTTGACATTCCCATACAACTCAAAACCTTGATTACTTATGTTCGTAAAACAGAAAATGGATTTCATATAGAATACAAAGACGGCGTATTAGAAGCCGAAAATGTGATTGTTGCAACAGGACCATTTCATACACCTTATACCCCTCCTTGTCACAAGAAATTGTCGCCTAGCATTCTGCAAATGCACAGCAACTATTACAAAGGGCCACATCAATTACAAGCAGGTGATGCCTTGGTTGTAGGTGGTGGCGATTCTGGATACCAAATATTGGATGAGATTTCGAGCGATGCTTCTAGAACGGTTTATTTTTCGGGCGACACTAATGTGAAATCGATACCGCATCAGTTTTTAGGTAAAACACTTTGGTGGTGGTTTTCTTTGATTGGTTTCTTGAGTTTCAACAAATACAGTTGGGTCGGCAAAAAAATTAGTTCAATTACTCAACCTGTTATTGGCACAAATGTTAAAGAAATTCTATCTCGTGCAAATGTTCATGCAGAAGGCCGAACCAAAGATGCATTGAATGAAAATGTCATTTTTGAGAAAAGAAAAGTTTCTAGCATCAAAAACATAGTTTGGGCTACCGGTTACCGTCCAAATTTCGAATGGATTGAAGGTTTGGAATTGGATGAAGACAGTTATCCTAAAAATTTCAGAGGAGTAAGCAACATCGATGGACTATATTTTATTGGCTTACCGTGGATGTACACCCGTGGCTCGGCTACTTTAGGTGGAGTTTCTAAAGACGCTCAATATCTTGCAGACGAAATTGAAACAATCTAGTTTTTACGTGTTAAAAATTTTGATGCAAACCAACTTGCAGCTGATTTTTATCCCACGCATTGGTTGTTTGATTCATTAACCCAAACTGCAGTTTTATGTTGTTGTTGAGAACATATCCTAAAGCTAGATAGAATCTATTTCTATCAAAAATTTCAACCGTTTTGCCTTGGCCAATGTTGCGTTGGGCATTCAAAAATATTTCGTTATAAAACGATGCATACCAAGTTTTAGATTCCATTGACTTTTTATTTAATGGCACATTGATCATGAAATTGTATCGAAAACGCGTACGGAAATTTTGATTTTCGACCATTCGCTGTTCAAACCTAAAACGGTGATTGACGAATACTCTTACGGCCAACTTCGAGGGTATCAGTGCCTCTTGATAAATTCGGTGTTCCGTTGTGGTATGATTGCTTTCTCCATAAGCACCAGATGTAACGTTACCATAGCCCAAAGTGAATTTCACATTACCATTACTAGGTTTATAGGTAGCTCCACCCCGAATTAAAAGCTGTTCGAGATCGCCGCCTAGGTTCCAATTGCGATACTGTATATCTCCTTGCACTCCCCATCGGCTATCGTTTAATTGACCATTGAAAAAATACATATACCAGGCTCCTAGTTTATTTTCATCTGATTGAGAATAACTAGTGAATGGAAGAATTAATATTAGAGCTAAAAGCGCAGCAACACTATTTTTTTTCGCGTAAGTATACATTTTGGTCAACAGATTATTCCTTTACTCTTTGAGCCAAAAATAAAAATCAGAAGGAAAAGATGTTTCACCTCATCAGTTTTTGATTCTATTTTGTTCGTCACTAGAACCTATACTATTGTATTTAGGTTTTTTAAGCGTTGATTTACCAAATCGCCAAGAGAAAGCTAAACGAACGGTTCGAGAATCATATGTACTGTTCCAATTGGCTGTTGTAAGTTCTAGATTATTGATGATACCATCGCCTCGTCGGGTTTTAAAAATATCATTCACCGATAACTTAATCGATCCAGCATTGTTGAGAACATTCTTTTTCACCCCAAAGTTTATGACCCAATAACTTTTCAATTTCAGTTGAGCATACACCATATCGCTTCGGTATTGTCCGCTTACATCGGCACTCCAGCCTTTTTTGAATTTAAAACTATTGGTAGCCGACAAATAGTAATACGTTCCTTTAGAATTGAGTGTTTGAGTGTACAAATCGCTATCAAAAGTATTGTGAGACATCTCCATATATCCATTTATGGTGTACCACTCTTTTATCGGAATACTCCCTTCAAATGACAAGGTGTAAGTTTGGCTACTGGCAATATTGCCTGGTCGGCTATAATAAATTCCATCTCTAATTTCTAAGGTTTCGTTGATGCCATCCACTGTTTTAGAATAGTTTAACGACGTGGTAAACATGCTTTTAAACGTGTGCGCTAGAGATAAGTTATGTGAAAATGTAGGCAACAAATTGGGGTTTCCAGAATAGAAAGTAAACTTATCCAACGGGCTTATAAAAGGGTTTAGATCTTGAAAATACGGTCTATTTATTCTTCGCCCATAAGAAAAGGTCATCACATTGTTGGCTACAGAGTCCATTTTCCACGATGCATAAAGTGTTGGAAAAGCATTGGTGTACTGTCGTGTAAATGAAGTATCAGGGTTTTCTTGATTTCCTAATTGATTCCCTTTAAGTTGAGTAGACTCCACCCTCAACCCTAGTTGCAAACCTACAGGACCTAATTGTTTTGAATAATTTAAGTAACCAGCACCAATCCATTCATCGTACAAAAAACGGTTGCTCAATTTATAATCGGGTTCTGTAATGCCTTCAACCGTAGTTGAATAAATGGCTTCATTATCGGTTTCAGTATAAGCCGATTTCAATCCCGCTTCTAGTTTTGCATCGTTGCTCAAAACTTTAGTATAATCGGTTTTTACGGCATATATTCTTATATCAGATGGTATCTCACCGTTTATACGGTCTTGAAATGTAAGGCTATCGCTAGCATTGTATAAATAGTTGTAAAAAACCTGATCGGAACTAGAGGTGTAAGAAACGTAATCGGCATCCAAAGAAATGGATGATCCTATACTGTCTAATTTATGATTTATGTAAGCATTGTATACGTTGTTTCTAAACGTGCTTTCGGTAGTATTATCGGCTATTACTGTTTGGGTTAAATTCCCTTGATTGTCAGCAATTTTAGAGTTGTTTTCAACGCCCCTTCCAGAGGGTGTATTGTTGTTTTTATAAGACACTCCAAAAGTTGTTTGATCGGTCAAATAATAGTCCATCCCTACCTTCGCATTGAGGTATTTTCCGCTATTGGTATTGAATGAATTTTGCTCAAACGATGATTGTCTCACCCCTGCTTCATTTTCATAATATCTATTGATGTTCAAGTCTTGATAACCATTCCAAAAACCTCCAGCAAAATTGGCATACAAACTCAGTTTATTGTTGTTGTAATTCACATTCAAGCTATTGTTACTGCCACTGTATCGGCCTTGCCTAAAGCTAACAGCTACATTTCCGTTGAAGCCTTTAAGTTTGTTTTTTTTCAAAATGATATTGATGACTCCAGAGTTTCCTGCAGCATCGTATTTTGCTGGCGGATTGGTCATAATCTCAATCGACTGAACTGTCCCAGCCGGCAAGGATTTAAGATAGCTTTCTAGTTCTGTTCCAGAAAGATACGATGGTTTATCGTTGATAAAAACAGCTACTCCACCACGCCCTTTCAAAAGTATAGAGCCATCATTGTCCAAAGAAATTCCAGGAGCACGTTCCATAACTTCCAAAATGTCGCTGCCTTCATTGGCAATAAAAGCATCAACGTTGACTACTGTTCGGTCAATTTTGCGTTCTATGTACGGTTTTTTAGCTGTAACGGTTACGGCATTTAATTGCTCAACTGTTTGCGTTAGTTGTATTTCTGGTACCGATATTTTTTTTGATCCATCTACCGTAATAGCTTGTCTGTATTGATCAAATCCCAACAAATTAATTTGCAAATGGTATTCGCCTGTTGGAATATTGGATATTTCAAAGCTCCCGTCTTGATCCGTAAATTCTGATTTCACAAATACTGAGTCGGCAGCCCTTTGCAAGGACACCATGGCTAAATCAACGCCTTTATTGTTTCCATCTTTTACAACACCAATTATGTCGCTTTTAGTTTGAGAGTATGCTGTTGTGAAACTGAAAAAAAGCAATGCCAATAAGCAAACCGTAGAATTCTTTGTCATTCTGAAGACTTTGAAAGTTTTCTTCAAGATTGCACAAAAAACATTCCAGATACTTTCTAAAATGATGACTGGTCGATATTATGCACTCATCGGGTAAAAGAATAGAAAACATTATCTAAACCCAAACTAGAACGCATTAAGATTTCTTTTTCTTTAAATCAAAAATATCGGTTCTTCTATCTTTTAAATTTCTAACGCTTCCGAATTGATTCAATTCACGCAACAAATCGATGTCGACATCCGCAATTAGTATCATCTCTGTATTGGTAGTAGCTTCTGCTTTTATACCATTGGCCGGAAACGAAAAATCGCAAGGTGTAAACACCATCGATTGAGCAAACTGAATGTCCATATTATGCACTTTAGGAAGATTACCTACACTTCCTGCAATGGCAACATAACATTCGTTTTCAATAGCTCTTGCTTGCGCACAATGCCTAACTCTAGAGTATCCGTTTTGTGTATCGGTTAAGAATGGAATGAATAAGATATCCATGCCTTCCTCGGCCAACAATCTACTGAGTTCAGGAAACTCGGAATCGTAACATATAAGAACACCTATTTTACCACAATCGGTATCGTATGTTTTTAGTTCGTGACCGCCTTGCATTCCCCAAACCTTCGCTTCGTCTGGTGTAACGTGCAACTTTTCATACCGTTCGGTAGTACCGTCTCGTTTGCAGATGTAGCCAACATTGTACAACAATTCATCTCTAATTTCGGGCATACTTCCCGTAATAACATTGATGTTGTATGTAATGGCCAATTCCGTGAATTTCCGAACAATTTCCGGGGTGTACTTTGCTAATTCACGTATAGCTTGCGACTCTGGAAGATGATTGTTATCGGCCATAAGAGGCGCATTGAAAAACTCAGGAAACAAAGCGAAATCTGACCTGTAAGCAGAAACCGCGTCGATAAAATACTCAGCTTGCTGCATCAATTCGGTGAAGTCTTTGTACAACCTCATCTGCCATTGAATCAACCCCAAGCGCACTATCTTTTTCTTGGTATGTGCTTGTATTGAAGGCTTTTCATAGTAGATATTGTCCCACTTTAACAAAACAGCAAATTCGTTCGATAGCTCATCCCCTTCTAAATAGCCTTTCAGCACTTTTGAAGGATGGAAATCGTTGGACATTTGAAAATTCAAAACCGGATCGTGAATTTCTTTGCGTCTTACTTTTTCAATGTATTGTTTTGGGGTTAAATCCTTAGCATGCTTGTGGTAATTTGGAATCCTACCACCAAAGGCAATACCACGTAAATTCAATTTTTCGGCTAACTCTTTTCTGTAATCGTAAAGTCTTCTACCCAGTCGTAAACCACGGTATTCTGACTTTATAAATACATCAATTCCGTACAAAACATTGCCGTTGCTATTATGGGTTTCAAAGGTGTAGTTGCCCGTTATTTCTTTGTAGGTATGATGTTCATCAAACTTGTCGAAATCGACAACGATTGACAATGCACAACCGGCCAAATCGCCATTGATTTTGATGACAACCTGCCCATCAGGAAATTTATCTATTAGCGATTTGATGTGACGTTCTTTCCAATAAGCATCAGGCATACTTGAATATGCCTCTATCATAGCTTCTTTCAGCTGCTTATAATCATCAAGCGTTAAATATTGCAGCTCAATGTTCTCAATGTTTTTTATCATCTAACACAGGTTGTACATCATAACGAAGCACAAATAGATAAGGTTAAAACCTCATAATCCGTAGAAATAACCATCGTATGATTGCAAGCTAAATTTATACCAAAAGGAAATACTTTGCTGTATAAAAACACGAATTATTGTTTCAATATTTCTGCCGGCTGAATGTTTCGAATCAAAACGAGCATATCCATTACATCCCCTATTATTAAAGGATAAAAATAATGGCCTAAAAATCTAGACGACGTATCGTTCAAGCCTATATTTTGGAACTCTGTACAAAATGTAGCTTCTTCTTTGATTCGGCTTTCAATTTCCTTTTCTATAGAATTCTCTATAGGCCGTGGCAATGCTTTTGTCTTATTCCATACTCGCCATTTCTGACCAGACAAGCCCGTGTATGCTATAAAGTAATACGATTTATTGAATTTTTTATTGAGTTCATCGCCCAATAATCGAACCTCTTTTTGATTGTGAACTGCATTAATTGACTTTGGATTTTTAATCAAATGAGAGCTCGATCCAAACAATATTATTTTTTCGTTGGGGTACACCTTTCTCAAGAATTCAACATTATCGGCCATACCGACATCTCTCCTACTGTTTCCTGAATCAGCATAAAGTGCCAAAACATTTTTAAGCGCTTGTTTGAAAAACATTTCGTCCAAATTAGTCGGCACATAAGCGTTGTGAACTTTTTCCGCAAAATGATTTATTCTGCGTTTCACCTGCTTATTGTTCCTAAAAATGGCTTTTAGGTTAGAAATAGTTGCTTTTTCTATCGCTTTTATAAATTCCTCTTTTTCAACATCAGTAAGTACTGTAACTTTATTCAATTCACTTTTGAATACATCAACAAAAGTATTGCCTGAATATGACGGATCGAAACCCACTATTTTTATCGAATTGCCGTTTTTGTTTTCTAGTTGGACAAAGGCATACAATGCTTCCATCTCTTTCACATTCAGCATAGGATACATTGCATTCTTAAAATGGTCACTATTGCCATCTTTCAAAAATTGAACATGAGCAGCGTACAATTCCAATAAATTCCCTTCAATTGCAATGATTTTGTACTGTTTTTGATGAACCAGTTTTCGAATCAAATCAATTCTATAATTGGTGATGGTACTTTCTTGATGAGTAGGATCTCCAAGTCCAATTATACTAACATCATTTGGGATTCTCTTTATGATATCATTGTTTATATCAAACGATGTTTTTTGAGACAGCAAAAGACCATAACAGCACAAAAACACAACCGTTAGTACGCTGCGTATTGCAATATACATTACAGATTTACCCACCATTCAGAAAATTTCTGAGTTGAGTCTTTCACCAATATTTCTTCTCCAATTTTTGGCGTAACAACCTTCACATTCAATTCTTTGGCTATGGCAGACAACCGTTTTATCGGATCAGTCCATTCGTGCAAAGCCAATTTAAAACCCGCCCAATGAATGGGCATTATTTTATCGGCTTTAACATCGATACCTGCTTGAGCGGTTTCCTCTGGCATCATGTGTATGTCCGACCACATTTCATTGTATTGACCACATTCCATCAACGCTAAATCAAACGGACCATATTTTTCGCCAATACTCTTGAAATGAGTAGAGTACCCACTATCTCCGCTAAAATAAATATTGTCTTCCTCCGATTGAATAACCCAAGAACTCCACAATGTACTTTGACCATTGCTAAAACTTCTTCCAGAAAAATGCTGTGCTGGTGTGCAGACAAACATCAAGTCATCCAACTTAATCTCTTGCCACCAATCCATTTCGGTAATAATTGAAGGCGACACTCCCCATTCTTCTAAGTGAATACCAACCCCCAGAGGAGTGTAAAAGTGCTCGGTTTTGTCTTTTATTTTTAAAATGGATTCGTAATCTAAGTGGTCGTAATGATCATGAGATAGTATCACTGCATCTATCGTTGGGAGTTTATCTATTTCAATAGGAAATTGCTCATTGAAACGATTGGCTCCTAGCAATGGTAGTGGCGCAGCAACTTTACCAAACATAGGATCTATAAGTATGTTTTTTCCCTTAATCTGCAATAAAAAAGAGGAATGCCCAAACCAAATCATTCTTGACTTTCCACTGTAATTAGCCAACTGCAACGAATCGTATTGAAGTACTTTTAAATCATTTTTTGGTCTATCGTTTTCAACTTTTTTGGTTAGAAAAACATAGGCAATTTTCATGGTTTCAGAAAAGCTCTGTTTTTTGGGTACAGGCAAAACATTGTGAAATTTACCTTCTCTAAATTGGGCTGATTCTTGGTAGGTCTGTTGTTTTTCTTTGGAAGCATTTCCTCCAAAACTTGGATAGAAATTTGTGAAAACGATATAAGCTATAACGATAGTTATTATAAGCAGTATGGCAGTTATCATTATTCTTTTTATGAGCTTTATAAGCATTAAGGAATTCGTGTAGAAATATTCAGGTTTCCAAAACTAACATGTTCGCAAATGCCATCATCGATACCTCTCACAAAATATCGAAATTACAAGAATGTAATATTGACTTAATGATTTAAAACCTTCTTAAATATTATCCTTGTTATTTAAGTAAGATCAATTGACTGTCCTGAACACCCTTTACCCAATGCTTTAACTTTGGTTCTATAGCATGCATATCGCCCGATGTTAATGTAGTTTTCAATCCTGCTTCATCTTCATAATCCACTTCACCATTTATACAAACTAAAACAGCAGGTGTTTGGGTTATATGTTCTTTCAATAAAGCCCCACTTAAAATTTGAATGGCTGTTGCGTTACTGCTAATTTTTTCAGATATTTTTTTTGCACTTACGCCTTTATCTTCTTCATGTAAATTCTTGATATTCATGATTTTGTATATTAATTTATTGGATTTCTTAAATACTAACTCTAATTTTTCATCAAACCAATGGCCTTGTAATTTTTCCCTTTTATAACCATGATATACTTTCCTATTGGTAATAGACGCATATCCAAAATGGTTGCATTCATTTGAATTTTTCCTTTCAATACTTCATTCCCTTGGTTATCGTATACCTTATAAGAAACACTCTTAAATGTTGCACTCGTGTTTATGGTAATGAAATCGGTGGTTGGGTTAGGATAACTTTGTATAAAGGAAGAATTGGTTGGATTATCAACGGAAAGCTCTAAGTTTTCAAATGCTCCTATATCTGGTGTTCCGATGCGCATTGCTCCTGTATAATCTGCAATAGAACTCAAGGTGGTATGTCCTGAATTGATAAGACTTGAAGACGTTAATGGCATTAAATTATAGGCTGGTGATGAAGGAGCCATAAATTTCGGATCCCCAATTTGCGAATTACTGTCAAAGCCACTTGATGTTGACCATGCATTGAGTGTCATTCCATTAGCCCATTTTGCTGAACCTAATAACTGCATCATATTGTTATCTATTGCGATAAAACTTGTATCCGATAGGTTTATATCAAATCCATTGCCATTGTCCATCGAAATAGCATTACTTACTACAGCATGTTGCGATCCTTGGTCTTTTACAACGATTGCAGTTGTAAAAACATCGCCATTTCGTAAATAAATAGAATTGTTGCGAATGGTAATTTTATCCATAACCAAATCATCGGCATCGCCTTGCCTATCGGGAGTTACTATTGCTCTAAAACCAGCTGAACCTTCATTGATTATTACATTATTTTCTACAATAGCTCCTGGTGTAGAGGTTAAAGCTATTCCTATATTGTATTGATTTATAAGTAAGTTATTTCTTATCACCAACCCTGTTACTCCTTCTGGGATATTATACCCTCCAGGGTCTACACCAATTCCCCAAGCATTTCCGGTTGTTTTCCAAAGGTCTTCGTGAATAAAATTGCCTTCTATCAATAAATTATCCAACCTACCATGTACTACCAACGATACACCATCAGCACTTGAATTAATAACAGCCGACCGATATAATTCGTTGTTTCTAACCACCACATTGTTGCCCTTACTTAAATATATATTGTGGTTCAGAATAGCTCTTGAAAATCCATTGTTTTCAAAATGGCAATTCTCAATAAGCAGATTGTCACCACCTCCTAAAAAACCTTGTTCAGAACAATTGGTAATACTAGAATTCAACAATTTCATGTTTTGATTTTGGTCGTCTG
>TARA_R110001592_G_scaffold6045_22_pt1 | contig 35561 bp, 22 predicted proteins | sample TARA_R110001592 | Tara Oceans TARA_R110001592 (sample SAMEA4398387) | marine metagenome | biome: Polar Biome; feature: [SRF] surface water layer (ENVO:00010504); material: water (ENVO:00002006), including particulate matter (ENVO:01000060) such as... | depth 5 m | reverse complement strand
ACGGTAAAAGCGTTGAATATAATCACGTCGCCCTGGGCTACATCAGAGACGTGCCAAGTGGTTTCGTCGGGATGGATCTCGCACTGGACATTGCCGACGCCGGGGGATTGTATTACCTCCCGCATGCCGCGCTTATGCGATGCGGGCAGTATTTTGAGGCGTCCCATCTCGCTTGAAATATCATGCAGGGCAACCCAGATACCCGCCATAGTACTAGGCGCGACATGGGAGCGGGCGTCCTGATGGGGTGGCGTTTCATAGCCGATCATCTTTGGCGTTGATATTCGCGCCATCTTCATGGGGTATACAAATACCTCACTGTTACTGACGGTGCGCATGAGTTGAAGTAGATCAGGGTCATGGAAGAAGCCGTGAAAGGATTCAAGGGCTTGAATTTTTGGATATACCTCGTCCCAAATCGCATCGGTTTCTACGAAGGCTTCCCCGGTTATTGCGGGTAATTGCCGAGATTCATCCAGCGCTACATAAGGCGACAAGCGGGAGAGGATATCCCCTAGTAAGCTAGCGCATTTTGTGGGAGCCACATATTGCTTGAAATAGAGATAACCCCACTCCTGAAAACGGCTGCGAAGAATGTCAGGTGCTTCATTAGCGTCTGAGGCGATAAGTGCTTGATCACTGGGCATGGAGGGGGATGCCAAATTAGAGTAAGGGAATAGTTCGAAAAATCAATCGCATGGATTTTACGCAAGACAGAATTGGAACGCCAATATTTATCTGAGCAGTGCAGATTTGATCCGGCGCCTCGTGGGCTTCGATAGGTCGGCAGCTCAGTGCAAGTGTGGCTATATAGCCAAGTTAGCGGATTTCTCCCGTGTAAGGTATTGCCAATTAAGTATCAGAATCATTATATTGTGCTTTAGCGGCCAACTGGTATGATGAGTTAATGAGTTGCGGGGGTGTCTGTGTTTGAAGTGGTGAGCAAGAAATCATTATCGGATGTGGTGTTTGACCAATTGCGCAGTCGTATCGTTAATCACGACCTCAAGGCCGGGGATGAACTGCCGTCCGAGCGCATATTGTGTGAGTTGTTGGGTGTGAATCGTGGCGCTGTGCGCGAGGCGATGAAGCGCTTACAGCAAGCCGGCTTGATTCATGTGCGTCATGGCGGTGGCACAAAGGTGTTGGATTATCGCGAGGAGGCCGGGCCGGAGTTACTAGCCAGCTTGTTGGTGACAGCTGAAGGGCAGGTCGACGTTGCGGTGGCCCGCAGTATTGTTCGTATGCGGCAAGTACTGTCTCCAGAGATTGCTGGCGATGCAGCGCAGCACGCTCACGATGACCATACGGATCAGCTTGATAGCATTGTCGAGAAGATGGCGTCCAGTCAGCAAGCCGCCGAGGGCCAGCTATTGGCTTTTGAATTTTGGGGCGTGTTGGTGCAAGGCAGTAGCAATATTGCCTACCAGCTGGCGTTTAATTCATTGCGCAAGGCCTATCAGCCAATTTGGGAATTACTCACTCAGGTATTAGAAGGCGGCTTCACTGATCTCGCCTGTTTCCGTCAATTAGCAAAGTTGGTACGTGAGGGTGACAGAGACGGGGCGTTTTCCTGCGCCCGGCAATACATCGACCGCAGCAGCGCGGATATGTGTGCATTTCTTGATGCCTATGAGCTGCATATGCAAGACACCGGTCAGCCAATAAAATAATAGGAAAAATAATAATGACTGCCACAATGGAACGCGGCACTGCCGATGCCAAAATACCAACAACGTTTGGTGAAACCGTCAGGGACTTATACAGTCACGCTAGCCCGATGATACTCACAGTATTGGCGGTTGGCTTTGTCTCTGCGCGAGTGGTTCTGGGGAACTGGAGTGCTGCAGATTTGGTTGCGCCAATAGTGCTGCTACTAATCTGGCCGATTTTAGAATGGCTGATCCATGTTTATATTTTACATCTGCGGCCGCAAACGATTTTTGGTAAAACCATTGATTTATCGGTGTCGCGCTCACACCGAGAGCACCACTCCAAGCCCACTGATTTAACAGATATCACCATTAATCTTGAAGTCTACCCGGTGGTTGTTCCGCTGTTAGCGGGCTTGGTGTTTTGGTTGTTTCCCTCGGTAGAGCTGGCAGTAGGTGCACTGGCAATGTTTTTTACATTGGCCCTACACTATGAGTGGAATCACTTTATTGGGCACGTAAATTGGAGCCCGCCACTTGAATACTATCGCCGTCGGCAGCGTATGCACCGCCTGCATCATTTTCGCAACGAACAATTGTGGTGGGGCGTGTCGACGGGTATTGGCGATCTAATGATGGGGACCGCGCCGGATGCGAAGTCAGTCGAGCGTTCGCCAACAGCAGACAATGTTCATGGTTTGAATAAACAGCCGTCTTAGTTCGCAAGTATTTTTAATAAAAACATCGACGTCATTTTTTGGCCGATATAAATAACAATAATAAAGGTTTGTCATATGCTGTTTCTCATTGTGGGAATGCTGATATTAAAATTACTCAGCCGGTGGCGCTCTAGGTCCTTACTGGTGGCGATGCCTATACTGGCTGTTGTGGGTGTTTTTTCCATCGCGAGCGACGCTAGCGCAGCGGAAAAGTCGCGCCTGAGGTTAGAGGAAGTGGTGGTAGTCGCGCAAAAGCGCGAAGAGAATATACAAACGGTGCCGCTATCGGTTACCGCCATTGGCGGTGATGATATCGTCGGTAAAAATATGGGGGATATGAACGAGGTTGCCAACTACGTGCCCAACCTCGATATTCTAGCCGTGCCCTCCTTTCCCAGCATTTATATGCGCGGCCTTGGCTCTAGCTATAATCGTGGTTTTGAACAATCAGTGGCGATATTGATTGACGAGGTGTTCTACGGGCGCGCCTCGTATATTACTCAGGGACTTCTTGATCTAGCCGCAATCGAAGTATTGCGCGGGCCACAGGGAACGCTGTTTGGCAAAAACTCCTCGGCTGGCGCTATTCATTTTCGCAGCGCGCAACCAGAGCAAGAGTTTGGCCTTAAGGGTGATGTTTTGCTTGGCGAGCGAGATTTACAGCGGGTTCGCGTCGCCGCGACGGGGCCCTTGGCAAACGACAAGATAAGTTGGCGTATTGCTCTGCTTGATGAGCAGCGCGACGGTTCTATCCATAACACCACATTAAATATTAAGGAAGAGAATCGCGATACTCAGTCTGCGCGAATGCGAGTAATGTGGGATGTTAGTGATGACTTTACCCTGGGTTTTACTCTGAGTGGTGGGGTGGTAAATCAAGCCGGCGGCGGCACCCAGCTTATCGCACTGCGCGAGCGCGCCAGAGCAGTAATGCTGGTGTTTGATGATCAGGTAAATGAAAACCCATTCGATGAAAAAAGTGCGCTCGATCACGCCGGTAGCTCTAGTAGAGAAACCTGGGACGCAACTGTAAAGGCTGACTGGTCTTTGGATAATGGCAGTATTGTCACCAGTATCAGTAATTATTCCTGGATGGATGAAGACCTGAGTTTTGATGCGGATTTCTCTCCTATCCCTTTTCTAGTACTCAATAATGATGAGGATCTACGGCAGTTTAGCCAGGAGCTGCGCATCACCTCGGCGCCGGGTAAATTCGAATATGTTGGCGGCTTGTATTTTTTGCAGACTGATTTGCAGGCGACCTATGACATCGCCGACTTTTTACTGTTGAGCGAAATTTTACTCGTGACCGGCGAGGGTGAGCGCATCGCGTGCTTGCAGGCCAGTAATGACCCCCAAGCCTGTCAGGACGCAGTGCTTGATGACGCGAACAGCGGTCAGCTCGCCGCTCAGCAAATCCAAACCCGCATCGGTCTTGAGGGCGGCGCAAATGTGGTCGAAAGTTCGCTGACGCGTTTTGCGCAAATGAGCAAGAGTGGCGCCTTATTCGGTCAGGCGACCTGGCATTTTACCGACCAGCTGTCCGTCACCCTGGGTAGTCGTTTGAACTACGAAGAAAAAGTATTGGATGTCAGTCATCGTTTGATTAATAACCGCAGCGGCCAAGAGGGCAATGCGGTGCTCAGTGGCGGTGCCTTTCCATTAATAAATTATGGACCCGGGCCGAACCCGGCTGGCTCGGCGATCTTTCCGATTATCATTGCCGGCGACACTCAGTTCTCTGCTCATCGTGAGCGCGATGATTTTAATATTATTCCCAAGGCCGCTTTACAGTATGTGTTCAATGACGACGTAATGAGTTACTTAACTGTAGCGCGGGGCTACAAGTCAGGTGGCTTTAATGCCCAGCCCGTCAATGATCAGCAGCTGGAGTTTGATGAAGAAGACGCCATGACCTACGAGCTAGGTCTGAAGTCTGAATGGCTGGGCGGTGCTGCGCGTTTTAATGTGTCTGCCTTTCTAACTGATTTCGACGGACTGCAGGTCGCTACGTTTAACGGTGTGAGCTATGTGGTGGGCAATGCGGCGTCGGCTAGCATTCAAGGTGTGGAATACGAGGCCATGCTCATTACTCCAATGGGGGTGTTATTAGGTCTTAATGGCGCGTTTACCGATGCTAAGTACGATCAATTTCAAAATGCACCCTGCGGAGCAGAAGTGACGGATACGCCGTCATGTGACCTGAGTGGCAAGCGTTTACGTCTGGTGCCCGAAGTCAAAACCACCTTCACCGCAGGCTATCAGGGACAACTTTTCGAGCTGCCGTTTATCAGTGTTTTCGGCATGACCGCCAGCTATTCCAGCGAGGTAGCCTTGGCCACCGACCTAGACCCTATCGACGTTCGCCAGCCAGAGACGACCTACGGTGTGCAACTGGGACTGAAGTCATTGAATGATAGCTGGCATGTGATGGTGTTTGGCGACAACGTTACTGATCGCGGGTCTTTGGCTGGTGCACAAGATGCACCCGCCTTTCGCGGTACCCACTTTGGTGGTGCCTATCCTGCGGCTAGCTATGAACTGGAGCTGGGTTACCGCTTTTAGCGATCACAGGCTGCCATTGTAGGCTTAACAAAGTTGGGCGCGTAACAGTGGGCATGGTTAGGTGTTATGTCACGTAAGATGTACCATGTGTCGTTACTGCGCCATCTAACAATAATACGCATCTGGACATAAGAATGAATTACATTTCCAAAGCCCTGCTATTGATCAGCACGCTGACCTTACTTGCCTGTAATAACTCTGATTCAAGCAATACGGTCGGAGCAGTGGAGAATGATGTCGCGTCGAGCCAGAAGCTTGGCCCAGCTGCCTGCGATAATATGAGCGACGAGGCCTTTGTGACTCGCAATGAGCTGGCGGCGGGAAGTCGACCTGCAAGCGCGGCCTTATTACTGCGATTTGTGCACCTGACCGACGACCACATTATTGACGATGACGGTCAGTTGTTAAACGGCGCCAGCGCGCTAGATCCGCTTTACACTAGCTTTGAGTCCGCGCAGCGATTTCAGGAAGAATATTCAGACGAAGTACTAAACGATTTGATTTCGGCGCTAAACAATTGTCATAGCCAATACCCGGCAGAATTCGCCATAGTCACCGGTGATTCTGCGGATCTGACGACAGTCGCAGAGACCCGGCGCTTTATTGATAATCTTGATGGCCGCGTCGATCAGATGAGCGCCTTTGAAGAAGCCTGCACACTCGCCCTGGGCGCTGATGCTCCCGCCGAGCAGATTGACCTGTTCTGTACTCGCTTTAGCGGTAGGGGCACGGCTGATACCCAAACTATTGATCCGGATATTGACGATCCGGCATATCAGTTTTTACCCACGCGCACAGTGCTGCAAGCACAAAATACCCAGCAAGCAGCTATTAGTGGCCGCGCTGCTGACGGCTCCGTTGATCCGGCTCGACAAACGGTGACGCGCTCGGCGGGCTTGCCAGAGGTTTTGCGCTGTGACGACGGTGCCGAGGGCTGTATCAATGAGGCCATCGCCATGCCGTGGTTTGTGGCATTTGGCAATCACGATGGTTATATCCGTGGCACGGTCGCCGCCGATGTCCCCTTGAACGAAGTATCTCAGCTTACCGGTCGTCGTTATATGCTCGGCCAGCGTGATTTTATTCAGGAATTTTTTAAGTCTTCGTCGCAACCTCTTGGTCACGGCTTCGGCCTTGTCGATGCCGCGCGTCTCGAGGATGAAGATGATCGCAACGATGGCTACTATGCCTTTGACGCTGGTGAGCAGCGTTTTCGCATGATTGTTCTCAACACTATTATCGATGGTCGCGATCCACGTGTTCCCACCGCTATGTTGCGCAACCCCTTTGCACTCTCAGATGGCAGTCTGGACCGGGCGCAGTTCGATTGGTTAAAAACTGAGTTGGCTGCAGCCCATGCAAAGCAGCAGCTGGTGATGGTGTTCTCTCATCATCCTGATTTAACGTTTGCCGAGTACGGGATGTTTGCGGACTTACTAACGCTAGAAGTGAGTGCTGTTGAATTGAATGCGGAATTGGCATCTTGGCCCAATATGATTGCTTGGGTGGCAGGCCACACTCATGTGCATCGTGTTCGCGCTTTTGCGGTGGACGATGGAGTAGGTAGCAATGGCGAAATTTCGACGCCGGTGAGCGATTGCCACGGCCAACACTGCGGTGGTTTTTGGCAAATTGAAACCGCCTCACTTATCGATCACCCACAGCAGCAGCGCCTGATTGAAGTATTTGATAATGGCGACGGCAGCGGCACTATTCGCGGGCCGGTGTTAAGCCACAGTCTAGAAAATCCTCAACGTTTGGCGGCGGCGGACGACCGCTGCGCGCTTTATCTTACCGATCCGGCCGCAGTGCAGGCGGCCATTAGCGAGGCAAATCTAGACGCGCTGTGTACCCAAGGTGGACAGCGGGAAGGCCGTCCGGAGGATCGCAATGTGGAACTGATTTTCACCATGCCGCAGTTTTAATTTTTTACTCTTGATCCAGCTGGAATATTTAATGAAATACCGTAATACAAGTTTGATCTTATGTGGGGTGCTACTTGCCTCCTGTGGCGGCAAGTAGTTGCACGTCTTTACCGGCGCACAGAACAACTCGTTGCGGAACTGCCCCAGCTGGGACCTTTGCCTGAGGCTCGGGAATTAGTGAAGTGATATGTGGCGGGCACGCCCCACCTTCCCTGGGGTGGCGTCGAGCTTCTATTAATGGAAGGCTGAAATAAATACTGAATATATTGTGTCGATTATTTATTAATAAGCGCATGCGCTTGCTCAATTACAATGGCGTGTCGCTGCGCCAGACGCTCGTGGTCTTTGTCGTAGCCCCCACCGATTACGGTAGCAATTGGAATGCCTTGCTTAAGGCAGGTTTCAATCACTAGGCGATCGCGGTCTTCGATGCCTTTCCAGCTAATATTGAGTTTGCCCAACTCATCATGTTCCCAAACGTCAACGCCCGCGTCGTAAAGAACAAGATCGGGTTGAAATTCACGCAATAGCTTTTGCAGGGTGCTAGCCACAATGTCTATATAGTCATCGTCTTCCATATTAAAAGCTAAGCCTACGTCTAGATCGCTCTGTGCTTTTCTAAATGGAAAATTCTTTTCACAATGAATGGAGCAGGTGAACACACCGGGCTTGCCTGAAAGAATAGTGGCGCTGCCATCACCTTGATGCACGTCGCAATCGAATATGAGAACACGACTAAGCCCCTTGGTTTCAAGAATTTTAAGAGCCGTGTAAGCAAGATCGTTGATCATGCAAAATCCGCTGCCAAAATCACGATGAGCGTGATGAGTGCCGCCCGCTAAATGGCAGGCTATGCCATGTTGCAATGCCAAGCGTGCGGTTAACAATGTGCCGTTGGGCGCGGTCAAGGTTCGATCAACGAGACCCTGGCTCCAGGGCAAGCCAACGCGTCGCCACTCCTTTGGGCAAATGTGGTTGCCCAGCAAATTTTGTAAATAGTTAGCGCTATGTGCAATAGCATAGTCTTCTAAGCTGCCCATGGCTGGTGTGAAGACATTAGCTTGATCAGCGTCAATCAAACCGCGTTTTAGTAGTGTGTCATACAGACGACGGAACTTGCTCATCACAAAGCGATGATCTTCCGCAAAGTCACATGAGTAGTTTTGGTGGTAAACCAAGGGAAGCATAGAGGAATGGCGTGCCGCGTTGTGGTGGGGGTGAGTTGATTTTAGGGTGCCGGTGAGTAAAAGGCCAGACTGCGTAGATTCATAGATACATTGGCTAAAAATATACTTGGCAAGTGGGTATGTCTCCCCGGATTCTTTGGTTTCAGACTGATGGCGTGTAGCTTTGTAAGCTTGATTATTTTTTTCAGTAGCTAAGGCCTTACGAAGGAATTTGATTTTTAGATTTTATTATTTTTAGTGAAAAATGAATAATATTTGTAAATGTAAAATACTGGGTCTACATTTAGTTGGTAAGCATTTTCAGGCTACCTTTCTTCTTGTAATTTTTTTATGGTTACATAATTTTTGATAGGCTAAAATTTTGTTCTTCGGCTTCGCTTCGTTTATCATAGCCTTTCAAAAGGCGATTGCCGACTAGCGATAACCCCTTCTTCTGGCGAGCCATGCTCTGTGCCAGTCTGTCAGAATATTAACTGTTGCGGTCTTTTTAAGACACAAGTTTGGTTTAGAGTCACCCGCGTCCAGCGCTAGGCTGGCGTATCCCCCGATGGATCGGTTTCGATCCCGCTCGAATAGTTTCAATATATGGAAACGAAAACGTGAATAATTCAGAGCTGCAAGCATTAAAAGAACGTTATGTAGCCGCTGGCGCGGCCAGCCCCAATGAACAATTTGCCGCTTACGCGAGCAATGCCGAAGTCTGGGACGCAGATGGCAAGCGAATGATCGACTTTGCCGGGGGTATTGGCGTATTAAACGTCGGTCATCGCCACCCCAAGGTGGTTGCTGCGGTAAAAGCCCAGCTTGACCAGCTTATGCACACCTGTCAGACCGTTATGCCCTATGAGGGCTACGTTAGAGTGGCGCAGAAGCTGAGCGAAATCAGCCCAGTGCGCGGTCATGCCAAGGTCATGCTGGCCAACTCTGGTGCTGAAGCATTGGAAAATGCGGTGAAAATTGCTCGGGCGGCAACCGGTCGAACTAATATTATTTGCTTTGACGGTGGCTATCACGGCCGTACCTTTATGACCATGGCGATGAACGGCAAGGTAAAGCCCTATCAGGGTGATTTCGGTCCCATGCCGGGCACGGTATTTCGCGCCCCTTATCCGGTGGACTACCATGGGGTGAGTGAAAAAGAAGCATTGCGGGGGCTGCAAATGACCCTGCGTACCGACGCTGATCCTGCCAACACCGCTGCAATATTTATTGAGCCCATACTGGGCGAGGGTGGTTTCTATGCTGCTTCGCCTGCCTTCCTCAAGGCCATTCGTGAGATTTGCGATGAGCACGGCATTCTAATGATTGTTGATGAAGTCCAGAGTGGCTTTGGCCGCAGCGGCAAAATGTTCGCGATTGAGCACAGCGGCGTCGAGCCCGATATGATGACTATGGCCAAGAGTATGGGTGATGGCATGCCTATTTCTGCGATAGTGGGTACTGACAAACTAATGGACAGCTCGGGGCCGAATTCACTCGGTGGTACCTACACCGGTAGCCCCGTGTCCTGCGCCGCGGTGCTGGCAGTGATGGACATCTTCGAGACTGAGGACATCCTGGGCGCGGCTAATCGTCTTGGTGACAAGCTCGCCACGCGATTCGCGATCTGGCAGGAAAAGTTCGAGTTTGTCGATAACTCGCGGAGCGTTGGCGCGATGGCCGCATTCGAGTTGGTGACCGACAAAGCCAGCCGTGAACCTCGTGCCGATCTGGCCGCAGCGATCACCGCCAAGGCCAAGGAAAATGGTCTGATACTGCTGGCTTGCGGCATGCATGGAAATTCAATTCGCTTCTTGATGCCAGTCACCATTGAGGACGAAGTGCTAGAAGAAGGTCTGGCTATCATCGATAAAGCGCTCAGTGAGCTGACAGTCTGAGGACCTGCCAATCGCCGCCTGCCGGGAGCCTTCAGTCGCTCTCGGGGGGCGTTGATATGCATAATGCCATTAGGAGTATGGAGTTAGTCTGCGGTTGGCTACTATTATGGCCAGCGATGGTAGCGATCACCCCAATACCTAGGTCTTGATAGGCCGTGCGAGTTTAAGCGAAGAAGATAAATATGGAAGCTGCGCGCCATCAGTGATTAGTGACAGCGCTGCTTAAATAATAATAAGAGACTGCAATGAAAAAACGATTTGTCCTTGGCGTCATGCTGGTGGTGCTTGTCATCGCTGGCGCGCTTAATCGTCACGAGATAAAAGCTTGGCTTATGCAACATGGCGAAGCCTGGGTGCTGCGCAATGCCGACCATCTTCCTTTGGCCCGTGCCGGCGAGTATCTATTTGATAAGCACTGTGCTGACTGTCACGACAATCCTGCGATGAATTCACCCACACGGCAGGCTTTATCACTGCTCGCCAAAGAAGATCTGATGATTGCCTTAGAGTTTGGCAAAATGCAGCCTATGGCTGCTCATCTCAGCAAACAACAGCGCGGTTTGATTGCACACTATCTGGCGGGCAGTGCCAGCGGCCAATACGACTGGTTAGCTAGTGCGATGTGTGACCCCGAGCCAGCGCGCAGTCGCAGCCCCGTTGTGGGTAGCTGGGGAGCTGGGCTTGAGAATCGTCGTTTTGTCTCAGATCAACAAACCGCGATACGTAAAGATAACGTCGGGAGTTTAAGCCTAGCGTGGAGTTTTGCCTTTCCACGCGTCAGTGATATGCGCTCGCAACCGGCTGTGATCGGCGAGCGGATTTTTATCGGCGATAAGGCGGGCAAGTTGTTTGTGCTCGATCGCCGCAGCGGCTGCGTTATCGCGCATCGGAAAATGCTTAGCGGCATACGTTCTGCGATCACCGTGGCGACCTTGGGTGACTCGAGACAATTACTCATTTTTGCAGACTCGCTGGCCACCATTTATGCAGTGGACCCCAATACCTTAGATATCGTATGGCAGCAGTCGGCAAGACTAAATAATTTCTCGCTTATCTCCGGTTCTATTAGTTTTCACAATAATAAATTATATGTGCCGGTATCCTTATTTGAAGTTGCCGCTGCAGGTAGTGAAAGTCATGTTTGTTGCACGTCTCACGGCGGTGTTATGGCCTTAAATGCCGAGACTGGCAGTACAGTGTGGACGTGGCATGCGACCGATGAAGCGATCTTACAAGGGACGAATCGCGCAGGCCAAGATCGCTATGGGCCCTCGGGGGCGGCAGTTTGGTCAAGCCCCACCATTGATACCAAGCGCAACCGACTCTACGTTGGCACTGGTGAAAACCTCACCCGACCAGCGACCGACACCAGTGATGCCATCATTGCCTTAGATTTAGACAGCGGTGAAGTGGTGTGGAAGTTTCAGGCCATCAGCGGCGATGTTTGGAATGCCGGCTGCTTGAACGGTGGCGCCAATTGCCCGAGTGATCCCGGTGAGGACTTCGACTTTGGCGCCTCGGTGATCTTGGCGACATTAAGCAGTGGTAAGCAAGTGCTATTTGCCGGCCAAAAATCCGGTGAAGTGTTTGCCCTGGACCCAGACGCAGATGATGCCAAACGGGTGCTGTGGCGTCAGCGTTTAAGTCAGGGCACCAGTAATGGTGGTATTCACTGGGGAATGGCCTTGGCCGGTGATAGCTTGTATGTGCCGGTGTCCGACCCTGAGCGAGAGCAAGCAGGGTATACACCACGACCAGGTTTATACGCTCTAAATGGCGGTAGCGGTGAGTTGCTATGGCAGCACACGGCCACCCGTAATTGCGATTTTGATTACAGCAAACGGCCCTTAGTCGGTTTAGAAAATAATCGTGCCGGGGGCAAAGTAGATCTCACAGATTTGTATCGCTGCAGTTTTTACTACGGTCTTTCGGCAGCGGTAACAGCGACCGCTGAGTTAGTGTTCAGTGCAGGACTAGATGGTGAAATTCGGGCTTTTGATCGCTTTAATGGTGAGCTGCTGTGGTCAAGAAATACCGCCCAGCCTATTTCTGCGAGCAATGGCATAGACGGGCATGGTGGCGCAATAGATGTCGGCGGCCAGATTATTGTGGGGGATTGGCTCTATGTTAGCTCCGGCTACAGTATGTTCGGGCAGCTGCCCGGCAATGTATTGCTAGCGTATAAAATTCTTCGATAAATATAGCCCTTTAATAATAAAAATAATGACCATGAATAATTGGTGGTCGCAAGGAGCACAATATGAAAAGAATGCCGCCGTTGATACTCGCGTGTTGCTTTATTTCCCCGGCTATTGCCGCGCCAGTGCTAGAAGAAGTGCTTGTTACTGCGCAGAAACGCAGCGAGAGTTTGCAGGATGTCCCCGTCGCCGTATCTGCGTTATCAGCTGACGATTTACAGGAGTCGGGATTTAGAGATATCAGTGATGTCTCGGCCTTAGTTCCATCCCTATATATCCTCACCACCGATCAACCCATGAGCACAGCAGTGCGCATTCGCGGCATTGGTAACGCGGCCAATGTCCCGACCTTTGAGCCGGCGGTTGCGCTCTATATTGACGGCGCCTTTCGCTCGCGCTCGGGTATTGGTTTAGGCGATATTGTTGACGTGCAATCCATTGAAGTATTAAAGGGGCCGCAGAGCACCCTATACGGTAAGAATGCCTCGGCGGGCTTGATTGCGGTGTCCTCGGCAAGACCCAGCCGCGAGCTTGAGACGATGCTGGAACTCACCTATGCCAGTGATGATCTCCATCAAGTCAAAGGCTATATTAGCGGACCTTTAAGCGAAAAGTTGGCAGGTAGATTAAGTGGCAGCACTAGCCGTCGTGGAAACCTAACGAAAAATATCAGTGGTCCCGATAGCGGAGATTTAGATGACATCGCGCTGCGCGGCCAGCTGCAATACGATTTTTCTGATAGATGGACGGCACGCTTGATAGCCGGTTGGTTGGAACGTGATATGAACGCCATGGGGGCTGACGTTTACTACAGTGAGCGCACCCGTGAAATGATCAGTCAGGCTGGCTATGATATTAGTAATAATGATCCTCTTGATCACGTGGTTGAGCACAATTTAAAACCCATTATTAAGCAAGATTCCAGTGATGCGATACTCAATGTGCAATACAGCGGCGAGTCTTACAGTTTTACCTCCATTAGTAGTTATGATATCTACGACTCCGAAAAGTATATGTATAACGTCGAGCTTATGCCGATCAATATAGCCAGTAATTTTGACAAACACGCGGGTGAATCCATTTCCCAGGAGTTCCGCATTGCCTCAGAAGGTAGTGACAGCCTGCGATGGATGACTGGGGTTTACTATTACTACAATGATTTTCAGCGCGGTGATTGGGATAAACCGTTTTTGCGTATGGAAGATCAGGTTGAGGAATACGGCACTATTGTTGCGCAGTATTTTGTTGGCGCTGCGGTTCCCCTACCAGTACCTCTCCCTGTGCAAATACCCATATTAGGGGTAGAGGGTGACGAGGGCTATTATCGCGCCGATCAACAAACCACTAGTTACGGCATCTTTGCTCAGGCCGACTTTGACCTTAGTGAAAAGTGGAATCTGAGTCTTGGTCTGCGTTATTCAGATGAGGAAAAACAGGGCTATATTGCCACCTATAATACCGCGCAAAATGGTTGCTCTGCGCCCTTTGATACCAACCCGGTTTGCTCTGTGGCGCCCAATGTCGATCCCTATAGCGCGGATGATAGTTGGTCGGCCACCACCGGCAAGGCCAGTTTAAGTTATTTCCCGACCCCAGATATCATGTTGTACCTAACGTACTCAACGGGGTTTAAGGCCGGTGGCTATAATTTGGAGTCTGGCACGGTGCCGCCGGAGCTGCGTACCTTTGAGCCGGAAGACGTGCAAAACTTTGAGTTGGGCTGGAAGGCCGAATTTTGGGATCAGCGCGCTCGTCTCAACGGGGCAATATTTCACACCGTCTACGACGGTCAGCAAAACGCGTCGTTTATCGGTTTGAGTTTTGTGGTGAATAGTGCTGAGCAGGTGATTATGGACGGCGCAGAAATAGAAGCGCTGTTGTTATTGTCAGATCGGTTTACCGCCAGTATCAGTGCCACGGTCTTGGATGTGGTGTATGAGAGCTATGACGGTGGCCAATGCTATTACGGTCGCGATCCTGATAATGAGTTCGGCCAGTGTGATCTCAGCGGTGAGAAGCTTCCCTTTACGCCTAGTTTGGCGGCCAATGCCTCGCTGCGCTATACCCAGCCTTTATTCGGAGGCGATCTATACAGCCGTCTAGCTTATCGCTACCAAGGGTCTACAGCCTATATTCCAGATCTTGATCCTCGGCACTACGAGCCGGCCTACGGCATTATCGATGCCCGTCTTGGCTGGCGCAGCAGTAATGTCGATGTTGCTGTGTGGGGAAAAAACCTTAGTGATGAGCAGTACGCGTCGGCGATTGGGCCGGCAACATTTCATGCGGTATTTGATGCCAATGTCGGTTCTAGTGAAGGTTCCTATCAAGCCTTTCTGGGTGATCCGCGCAGCGTTGGCATTAGCTTGCGTTTGAACTATTGATTTAGGGCTGGATGACATTATGCAAAAGCTAGTAAACAAATCGCTATGCCTGTGGCTCTTATTATTGCCAGCGGGTCAGCTGGTGGCCATGGACTTGTTGGTGACCGGTGAGGACAGTAAGCCACTGGCAACCGTGATGGTGACCCAGCGACTAGTCACTTCGCCGGTTCTGGATATAAGCGATGATGGCTACCCGCCTAATGGCATCAGCAATGTCGCGGCGCTGGAAAGTACCCGCTTTAGCAATGAACAGGGTTTGGTGAGCTTTGCCGATGGCGGTGATATATATCGTTATCGCTTGCGTAAACCCGGCTATAAAGATTTGCACTCGCCTGGTAGTGATAATCTCGCCGAGCTGCAAATGACGCGGGAGTTCGACCCCCTTGCACTCGCGGCTCAAAAGCCCTCGAATGTTTGGCTTTCGCAATTGGATCTTGGCGGTGGCCCTGAATTGCGCAAGCACTTTTTCCTAAACTGCGCCTTCTGTCATCAGCAGGCATCCCCTTTTATGCGCGTTGAGCGCACACCCGCTGAGTGGCTGGACGTTATCGAGCGTATGGGTGGTTACGGCGCGCGTATTGCCGACGATTTAAAACAACCCTTGGCCGAAGGCTTGGCGTCTGGCTTCGCTAAATTGAACGCCAGCTTTGACACATTGCCCGCACCACGTGAATGGGATGCGGAATTGGCTGCAGCGAGCTATCGCGAGTGGCCAATAGGCGATGGCTTTTCGCAGATGCATGATTTTATTTTGCACCCCAATGGCATGGTTTATGTCGGCGATAATCTGCAAGATCGGATTTATGAGGTGAATCCAATAACTGGTGAATATACGGTCTATAAAGTGCCTCATGACGATAATGATGAGCTCGGTGGTTTTTTAGGAAATCGCTTTAAAAGCTATGGCAAGGTCAATAATTATGTGGGTGTGCACTCTTTTGCGGTGTCGCCAAAAGATGGCCATATATTTATTACGCCCTCTATGCAGCGGGCATTATTGGAGTTTGATCCCCACAGTAAAACCTTTACTCGTCATCCGATGAAGAAGGGCTTTTACCCCCATACCATTCGCACCGATGCCCAAGATCGAGTGTGGTTCACGCTGGCATTGTCGTCGCAGATTGCCATGTTTGATCGCGTGACTAAGGTCTTCACTTACTATGATATTCCGGCGCGCTCTTTTAAAGAGTGGCTAACGATTAAATTGTTGCCAGTGATATTCTTCATCAACCCAGAGTATCGACCCATGCCGTCAGTGGATCGGAAATCCAGTGGTTTGCCTATGCCCTATGGAATCGACGTCGCTCCTGATGGACGAGTGTGGTTCGCGCGCTTGTACGCCAATGACATCGGCTATATTGATCCCCAGAGCGGCGAATTGACCATGATTGATGTGACGGTCAATGGCCCGCGCCGCCTGCGGGTAGATGCTGACAACAAGGTGTGGATGGTCGCCTTTCAAGATGGTTTGGTGGCGAAATACGATCCCGACTCGGGCGTGTTGAGCAAGTATCCATTGCCATTGCGCAGTGAAATTCCCTACGCGCTAAATGTTGATCGTGAGCGTCGCGCAGTTTGGGTGAATGGCAACCAGTCAGATACCATTTTGCGTTTTGATATCGACACCGAGACTTGGCAGGTCTATCCCATGTCGCGTCAGCGCACGTTTACCCGTGATATTGAAATTGCCGAGGATGGATCGGTATTCACCAGTAATTCCCACTTCCCGAGTTGGCAGATTGAGGATGCCCAGCCAACACTCATTCATATACAACCTTATTCGCAATGAGGTATTGGCGGCAGCTACTGATTGTTTGTGCCGGAATTGCGCAGGGCGCGGCGGCGCAGGACTGGCCCTACTACCGGGGCGATCAGGGCGGCAGTGGTTTCTCCGCGCTGCAGCAAATTAATAGCGATAATGTGTCGGATCTACAGGTGGCCTGGCAATATCGCAGCGGTGAGACGCAAGAATTTGCTGAACAATTACCTCGTAGTGCAATGGAGACAACACCGATTTTATTGCCCGAGGCGGCCGGTGGGTATTTGGTTTTTTGCACGGCATTTAATCAAGTTATTGCCCTGAACCCAGAAACCGGTGTTGAGCAGTGGCGTTTTAATCCGCGTATTTCGCTTGCGGGTGAAAGACCGTTTAAGTGTCGAGGTGTGGCGTGGTGGTCAGATCAGAAAAACCCGCTCGACCAATGCGCCCACCGTATTTTAACCGCGACTCACGACCGTCGCCTCATTGCTTTAAATGCTAAAGATGGCAGCCTGTGTAAAGATTTTGGTGATGGCGGAACCGTCAAACTGTACAGTTCCGATGAAGGTTTTGTGCCCGGTGATATCGGCAGTGTGTCGCCGCCGGTCATTGTAAATGACACCATTGTGGTCGGTTCGGCGGTGGTGGATTTTGTGCGTGCCCACACTCCGCGCGGCACTGTAAAAGCCTTCGATGTGCGCAGTGGCGCGCCGCGTTGGCAGTTCGAACCCATACCCGTCGATGCCGAGGCGGCGAATGCGGATCAGTGGCCGGAGGACGCGGTGGCGGTGTCGGGCGGGGCCAATGCTTGGGCGCCGCTCTCTGTCGACGAAGCGCGCGATCTCGTATTTATACCCACTGGTGCGCCCTCGCCAGATTATTACGGCGCACTGCGGCCGGGCGATAATCGCTATGCAAATTCTCTGGTGGTACTGCGCGGCAGCACAGGTGAAATGGCTTGGCATTTCCAGTTTGTGCATCACGATGTCTGGGATTACGACACGCCGGCCCAGCCAATGCTGATTGACCTGCGTCGCGATGGCAAAATGATTCCAGCGGTTGTGCAACTGACCAAGCAGGGTTTTGTGTTTGTTTTCCATCGCGAGACCGGCAAACCACTATTCCCCATTGTTGAGACCGCGGTGTCGCAGCGTTCGGTCGCTGGCGAGCAGCTGTCCGCTACTCAGCCCTCGTCACCGGCTTTGCCGCGCCTTATGGCGCAGCAACTGCACGCCGAGGATGCCTGGGGTCTCACGCCCTTGGATCGCGGCGCTTGCCAGAAAAAAATTGCGGGCTTACATAATGATGGACTATTTACGGCACTGCAGGAGCAGCCCACGTTAATGATGCCCGGCAGTCTTGGCGGCGCCAACTGGGGCGGTGGGGTATTCTGGCCTGAGCGTCAGCAGTTAGTAGTAAACGTGAATACCACGCCCTTTATGGGTTATTTAAAACCAACGGTTCGTGAAGAGAAGGGCGAGCATATTCCCCCCGCTGGCCGCACCATGCGTATTAGTATGGCGGGCACACCTTATACCGTGGTGGTGGAAAGTTTATTGTCGCCACTGGGTATTCCCTGCAGCGCTCCGCCATGGGGGAAACTGTTGGCCATAGATTTGGCTTCGGGTGAAATGAAGTGGCAAAGTCCGCTAGGTTCTGTACACCAAATGGCGCCTGTGCCGCTGCCCTTCGATATCAACTGGGGAACGCCGAATCTTGGTGGCGCTCTGATGACGGCAGGCAAGCTGGTATTTATTGGCGCGACCATGGATAGACGCTTTCGCGCATTCTCCGCAGACAGTGGCAAGGTCTTATGGCAACACGACTTACCGGCCGACGCGGTCGCCTCGCCAATGACCTATCGACGCGGTGGTCGGCAGTACGTCGTCATCGCCGCAGGTGGACATCATATGTACCAGCGCGAGATGGGTGATTCTCTGATTGCTTTTGCGCTAGCTCAACCAGAGAGCGAGAAATCTTCCGCGGATTGAGGCATAAATCTAATCCGACAGCTTTTCGTATACTTGGCTTTGACTTATTATTCGAACAAAAAGAAAGCGGCCAATTGAAGGCTTTACTTTCCTTGTTGTGGGATTTCGGATCAAGCATTGTTATGAAAATGAATAATCCTTTGTGGCGCAGGCTGGTATCGATACCGCTGCTTTTCACTGCTTCGATGTTTATGGTGGCTTCAGCCTTTTTATGGCTGCCCATCAGTTTTTTCTTGGGGCTCTTCTTTAAGAGTGCGCAGTCGGCCACGCGCTGCTTGTGTTTTATCACGGTGTACTTGGCCTGTGAATGTGCAGGAGTTGTGGCCAGTTTTTACTTGTGGCTAAAATGCCATCTCCCTAGCGGGGGTGGTAAAGATTACTTAAATGCCAATAGCCGTTTACAGTTTTGGTGGGCCGATACACTTAAGTTTGCGGCAGAAAAGCTATTTCGTCTTACCTTTGTGATTGAAGGGCAGGCGTCGCTAGCCGGCCCCGGCGCGATTCTTTTGCCCCGCCACAGCAGTATTGGCGACACCGTTCTACCTATGTCGTTCTACGCCATTCCCCGCGGTTTTCAAGTTCGCTATGTCCTGAAGAAAGAGCTGCTCTTAGATCCTTGTTTAGATATTGTCGGTAACCGTTTGCCGAATGTTTTCCTAGATCGTGTTGCCGAAGATATGAGCGCTGAATTGCTTTCTTTAGAGCGCTTGGCAGCAGAGGCTAGCGAGCGTGAAAGCTTGGTGATTTATATTGAGGGCACGCGCTTTTCGCCGCAAAAGCGTCAGCGCATTATTCGCTCATTGGCGACAAGCGGAAATAGTGATGCTTTGCAGCGCGCCGAGCGCTTGACGAGTATTTTGCCCCCTAGGCCTGCGGGAGCCTTAGCGTTGATGCGCGGTGCGCCACAGAAGGACCTATTATTTTGCGCCCACACTGGTTTTGAAGGCTCTGCCAGCTTTGCCAAACTTTTTAATGGTGGCTGGATGGATACTACGGTCCGGCTGCGTTTTTGGCGAGTGGCGGCGGCAGATATACCGGCAGATGATGAAGGTCGTCGCGCCCTGCTATTAGCTCAGTGGGACAAGATGAACGTGGCTGTAGTCGATATGAGCTAAGTGTAACGCGATCGCTGTGCGTTAGGGCCCGCAATTCAAACCCCAAAGCCAAGCCCTAAATAAGATTCCCTGCCTCTCAATTTAAGCCTTGGTACGGGCGCATTGTCGCGCATACCTAATCACGGCGCTTCTCGATATTTTAGCCCGACTGTATTTTATTAATAGGGTCTGAGTGAAACCCTATAAAATTTTACTGCGCTGTAGTAGCACCTTAGGTCTCAACTTAAAAACTTCCGCAAGTAACAGTTTTTCAGCGGAGAGGGTGACTCTGCTAGCCAGACTTGAACAGCTTTGCTCCAAGGGCAATAGGGTCGACAGCCTTGCCATATAAACTTGGTATACCGCTTCTTTGGCTGCAGCAAGCATGGGGCTTGCTAACACTAGCTTGTCTTGAATAAAGTAAGTATTGATATCACCCAGTGATAGCAGCACGGGTGTTGCGCTGACTTTAAACGGCTTTAAGGCTTTGTTTGCACAAAATCTCACAATGTTAGCAGCTGCATGGCTACCCATGTCCATGGCAATACTGGCTTGCTTGGGAAGTGGTTCTGGAAACGTCGCAGAATCACCGGCAATAAAAATATTACTGAAGTTTTCGGTCTGCAAATAGGTATTCACTACTAGGCCGTTGGCACTTTTCTCGGTATCAATCTTGTCAAGATAGTCAGGCAGCTTGGTGCCTGCTGACCAAATCGTGATATCTGAATCAAGGGATTCTTGGTCGCTGAAGACAATGCTGTCTTTTTTCACTTCCGTAATTTTTTTATTAAAGTGAAAACTAATCTGATGGTTTTTACATCGCTCTACAATATCGGATGATAGTTTTTCTGGCAGTGCTTGCACCAATCTTGGCGCGCTGTCGATGACGTTTATATGCAGGCGTTTGTCATCAGCGTATTTGCGTAATAGCTCGCCCAATACCTCTACACCGGTAAATCCACCGCCAATAATATTGATGTTAATAGCGCGTTTTCCGCTGCCTATCGCCGCAGTAATATCGCGATGTACTTGTATCACATTATCAGCAGTGCGAAATCCGTGGGCGTATTCGTCGGCGCCTTTAATGCCATAGTTAGACCTCGCATGGCCAGATGCAATCAACAGGACATCGTAGTTTAGGGTTTGTTGGTCATCCAGGGTGACGGTTTGACGCTGTCCGTCAATGGCGCTTACTGCCTGATTAATAAAGCGATGTCCCAGCCTTGTAATCATGGTTTCCAAGTTTAAGCTAAGACTGGTCTGCTTTTTCACGTCTGACAAAATCTCGTGGATATTGGGAGTCCATTGAAAATTCTCAGTGGGGGCAATAACGGTCACCTCATAAGATTTACTCAGTTTGCTGGCGGCAGTAAGCCCAGAGAAATTGGCGCCGACAATGATGATGTGAGGCTTGGTTTTATTGAGTATCAAAAGAAATTTCCTGAACAAGTGACGTGGATGGCCGTGTGATGGCCGAAACTAGGACGTAGTACGTGTTTGAAGTAAGTTTAGATTGGTGCCCTTATATAGCGGCGCAGAAGTGTGCTTAAAATAATAGTATCGATACGGCCTGATTATGCGATCAATAAACGAATTCGTTTGTTGAATGTGCCACTAGCGTCTCTGACTTAGTAAAATAAACGTGGGTTTCTGCGCAAGCTACCGACCGGCTCTGATTAAGGTACGCTGCGACAAATCATGGTGGCGCTTAAATGGCTGAATAGGATTAAAGAGTGGCGGAGGTTTTTAATCCGCCGCCCCTTTTTTTTCGCTAGCGATCCCCGTCGCCGTTCTAGTGCCAGCCTTAGTGGCCGACCACCGCTGCGCTAGAAAACTTGCGCAGTGCATCGGCCATAGCTACTCGGGCATACTCTGATGTCACCATGGCATCGACAGCGGGGATTGCGGTGTGGGTCTGGCCGGGACACTGCAGGTGTTGTACCTGAACGCCGGCGGCGGCCAGAGCCTCGGCGTAGGCGTCACCCTCATCACGCAGCGGATCGAACTCACAGGTGATTACCAGTGCCGGCGGCAGGCCTGACAGGGTGTCGGCAAGCAGTGGAGATGCCTTTGGATTGATACGGTCAGCTGGGTCGCAGTACTGATCACAGAACCAGTTCATAAGGGACGTCGTCAGTACATAGCCCTCGGCGTTGTCGATATGCGACTGGCGCACGGTACTCGCGTCGGTGGCTGGGTTTAAGAGTACCTGGCCGGCAATTACTGGCGTCCCAGCCAACTTTGCCTGCTGCGTGGTCACTGCCGCGATATTTGCACCGGCGCTCCATCCGGCGACGGATAGTTGCCCGGGCCTACCACCGAGTTCTTCGGCGTGGTCGCTAATCCAGTTTGCCGCGGCCAGGCCGTCATCGGCTGCGGCTGGGAAACGCGCCTCAGGGGCGTGGCGGTAGTTCACCGATATAATGATCGAGTCGGATTTAACACACAGGTAGCGACACAGGGGATCGTCTGAGGTGGCGCTGCCCACTACCCAGCCGCCACCGTGATAATAGGCGACCATTGGGTGCGGTCCGGCAGTTGCCGGCCGATATAGGCGGTAGGCCAGCGGTGTGCCGTCAGCGCCCGGCAGCGTGCCGTCGATGATCTCGCCGACCTCGGGGCCGGGTGGCATATTCGCTCCGGAGGCTTCCATAAATGCCCGAGCACCCTCCACGCCCATGGTTTCTAGTGGCGGGAGTGCCATCTCCGCCATGATTGATAGCAGCTCTTGCACGTCAGGCTTCAAGGGCCGGATGACACCATCGTTGCTTTGCGTTCCATCTGCACCGGTGAGCGCAAACCCCAGGTAGCCCCGCGTCACCATCTCCTCACAAATCTTGCGGTATTCGCCGACGCCGCCGGGGTAGGGCAGGAAGACCTGCGGCTTACCCGGCACATTGGCACCCATATACCAGGAGTTTGCCGTGGGTAGCAGGGTCAAATCAGCGATCTCGTTGCTGTGCTGCACCCACCGTCTTTGCGCTAGCTCCGTCGGCTCGATAGTGTCGACACCGTTGGCGCGAAGGTGCTTGATGGTGTCAGTGATCAGATCGACGTGCTGCTCTATCGATACCATCATATTGGACAGCACCGACGGGCTGCCCGGACCGGTGATCATAAACAGATTGGGGAAGCCCACGGTCATTAGCCCGAGATAGGTCTGCGGGCCATGCGCCCAAGCGTCCCGAAGTGATTCATCGTTGCGACCGGTGATGTCGACGCCAACGATTGCGCCGGTCATTGCATCAAAGCCGGTGGCAAAGACAATGGCATCGAAGGCCATCGACTCGGTCTTTTCCTTGGCGCTAATTGCGGGGTTCACAATGTTGATGCCGGACTCGGTGATGGTCTCAATAGGCTGCTTTTGTAAATCCACGAGGCGAACCTGCGGCAAGTTGTAGGTGGCGTAGTAGCCAGAGTCTAGGCAGGGGCGCTTGGTGGCAAAGTAATGGTTGGTGGGGCACAGCAGCTCGGCGACCTCGGGGTCTTTTACGATCTCGCGGATCTTATTGTGGATAAAGCAGCGTATCGTGTCGTTCGATTCGGCGCTGATTCTTAAGTCGTTATAAGGCTCTAGTAGGTGAGCGAGCTCACCGCGTTGCCAGACCTCTTCGTAGGTCGCCTCACGTTCTTGCGGTGATACTTCAAGGGCGCTGACATCAGCCGGCGTGGTGGGCACGCCTATGCCGGAGTGACGGGCTTCCTCGCGGTAGGCCGCAGGATCTTGGCGATACGCGACGAGTCGCTCGTCGGCTATCGGGCCGTTATGTGCAGGGACCGAGAAGTTGGGCGTCCGCTGGAATACCGTGAGCTGATCGGCCTGTGATGCGATAATCGGGATTGATTGAATACCAGACGAACCAGTGCCAATCACGGCGACGCGCTTGCCGCTAAAGTCGACGCCGTCGTGGGGCCAGCTATTGGTGAAGTAGACCTCGCCATTGAAGCGGTCAGTGCCCTCAATATCGGGAACCTTGGGCATCGACAGGCAGCCGGTCGCCATCACGTAGAACTGCGCGGTGACATCATTGCCGCTGTCAGTATGAATGCGCCAGCGTTTGGCATCGCTATTCCACTGCGCCGAGGTCACCTTGGTGTTGAAGCGAATGTCGCGGCGGAGGTCGTGCTTGTCGGCGACGAATTGTGCGTAACGGAGAATCTCCGGCTGGGTCGCATAGCGTTCTGACCAGATCCAATCTTTCTCAAGTTCGGGGTCCCAGCTGTAGGAATAGTCGACCGTCAGAATGTCGCAGCGGGCGCCGGGGTAGCGATTCCAGTACCAAGTGCCGCCAACGTCATCGGCTGTCTCGAGCACCACCGCAGATAGCCCGGCGCGTCGCATTTGCACTAATTGATACATGCCCGCGAATCCGGCGCCGACGATGACCACGTCAACATCGATGGTATTGATATCCCTCATCACATTCCCCTGTTGGTCGTTGCAAAATAATAAGCAGTGTAAAAGCGATTTCCTGCCGCCTGAGACGCGGTCTAAGTTATTTAAATACTGAGTTTGTCAACGTATTGTTATTCTTTTTTGCTATTCAAAACCAAAAGCTTTTTTGTACATGCTGTTCTTTGGCTCGCAGAATACTCTTCTTATCATAGGTTCAAATGACGCCAAGGGGATTTTAGGGGCCTTTTTGTCAAAGGCCGGATTATCATACATTTCAATAAATTTGGCGGTGCGGTCAAAGTGTTCGCAGTCTCGGTATTGGTCGCGCATATTGCGATCCATACCTAGTAGGTGAAAGAAATTATAGCCTTGGAATATGGCGTGATGCTTTATCATCCAATGATTCGCCTCACTTACAAAGGGCTGTAAAATAGCCGCCGACACATCTGCGTGATTGGCACTGCCCAGTGTGTCCCCGATATCGTGCAGCAAGGCGCAAACAATATATTCCTCGTCCTCACCTGCTTCTGCTGCCAGGTTCGCAGTTTGTAAGCAGTGCTCTAATCGATCTATAGGGAAGCCGCCGTAGTCGCCCCTCAATAGTTCTAAGTGAGTTAAAATGCGATCGGGTAATTTTGAGATATACCTTAGCTGTTCGTTCATGATCAGCTTCCAGTCGTCGGCTGAACTTTCCGATATTCTTGAAAATGATGTCTTCATTGCATGCTCGTTATTTGGCTGTTTGAATTAACGCAAGATTAGTGGTGTCGGGCGATGCTAATACTCGTTTACTAATAATCTCGTCCTTAATTTAAGATATTTTTATATTATTCTTTGACCCATGACATTTATATTCTGTGCGGGCTAATATTTACAGATATAAATTTCTATCGGGTAAAATCGTTTATAAGCAGAAAATAAATACTTAATTTTCTGGTTTTTAGCGTTTGGAGTTCACCCTTGGCTAATTTCACAACTCTCTATGAGTATGATCTCACGTCATTTTTATAATGTGTGTGGAAAGCCTGTGATGACAACTTGGAAGCCTAGCTTAAGCATTTTTATTTGAAATACACGTTACTTCCATAGACTGCGTAAAGCAACATATTTACTTTGCGGTCTAGGCGTCTTATCCAGGCGTCTGGGCTGGGTTTGTAGTTAACTCAAAGTAGGTGTAATTATTGAGGCTAATGATGTTAAAGCTCTCAAATCTTGCATATGCAGTGACTTGAGAGCCTGTTGATTTCTTATAGCGGCTCTTCTATAAAAAGTTTTTCTGTTGAAATGGTCTGCTGAGCAACTTAACCATGCACTGCGGCATACCCCGGTTGACCATTAAAGTTATAGAGATTCTCGGTTTTGACGACGTCAAACCCCGCTTCATGAAGACGCGATTGCACATTAAGTATTTCATCAAAGCTTAATTGCATGGTGGGGGACATAAAGCGGCAGCGCCAATGGTCCACACAATAGGTTTCAGGGAAGCCGTCGGGCCATACCTTCACGCCGCGATTAGTAATTAACTTTAACTCCAGTTCCGATGTGCCATGCGTCACGAGTTTATCGCCGAGCGTCTTGGGTATGCCGTCCTGCCATTGCAGAAAGATATCAATTCCAACTAACTCTTTTTCGCAGGGTTTCTTGTATCCAACTACCGGTAATTTAAGGGGTTTGCTGCCCTCATATGAAGGGGCTTTAAGTTGCTTTGGTGATTGACCTAAATTGGCAATGACGGCATTGGCAAACTCGGCGGTGCCCAATAACACTTTGCTCCTGCCTTCCTCGTAAATATCGGCGGTATGAAAGCCCTGCTCAAGTGTGGCTAGCCAAGCGTGGTGAATTTTTTCAGCAATATCATTTTGGCCGATATGCACCAGCATCTGAATGGCGCCGTGCAATAAGGCCGACGGGTTGGCGATATTTTTTCCGGAAATATCAGGCGCTGAGCCATGAATTGCCTCAAACATGGCACATTGGTCGCCAATATTTGCTGAACCAGCCATGCCTACTGACCCTGCAATTTGAGCTGCGATGTCAGAAATGATGTCACCATAGAGATTTGGCATAACGAGAACATCGAAATCCTCTGGCGTATCGGCGATTCTGGCAGCGCCAATGTCGACAATCATGCTGTCATGCTGAATGTCGGGGTACTCTGCGGCGATATCGTTAAAGATTTGATGAAACAGGCCGTCGGTCAGCTTCATGATATTGTCTTTAACAAAGCAGGTTACTCGCTTACGGTTTTGCTGCTTTGCGTATTCGAAGGCATAGCGGACAATGCGCTCACAACCAGGTCGCGTAATGAGCTTTAGGCACTGATAAACGTCCTCAGTCTGTCTATGTTCAATACCGGCATACAAATCTTCTTCGTTTTCTCGCACTATCACCAAATCCATAATCGGGTGCTTGGTTTTTACAAAGGGCGCGTAGGAAATGCATGGGCGAATATTGGCGTATAGACCCAGCGCTTTGCGCATGCTGACGTTTAGGCTTTTATAGCCGCCACCTTGCGGGGTGGTGATGGGCGCTTTTAGGAAAACCTTAGTTCTCCTCAGCGACTCCCACGAGCTCGCTTGAATGCCGTTTGTTTGTCCGCTCAAATAGACTTTTTCGCCTATTTCTATAGCTTCAGGTGCGATTTTCGCCCCGGCGGCGTCTAAGACCTTCAGGGTTGCTTCCATAATCTCAGGGCCAATACCGTCACCAAAAGCGACTGTGATAGGAACAATAGGGTGCGTCATAAAAACTCCATCATTAATGTTTGTAGCAAGAGCATGTAGTCATCTAATGCGGCCTTGCGCACTGAGCTAAGATCCTGAAGGCGAGCCGAGCCTAGCGATGGCTAGCACTTAAGGGCTTAGTTAAGTCAGATAAGATTGTAATGATATATTCCATAGTTAATAATAGATTACATTGTTTTTATGCATAGGCTTTAGTAGATATATGACTTGGACCCGTCGTTTACATACGAGGCAAACTACCTTTCGCCAGCTTGAGATTTTTATGGCGGTGGCCGAATACTCCAGTGTTACCTTGGCGGCGCAGGCATTGCATCTCGCTCAGCCAACCGTGTCGACGCAAATCGCAAAGTTAGCTCAGGCATTGGATTGTCAATTATTCGAACTGGTCTCCAAAAAACTCTATTTAACCGATACCGGTCGTGAGGTGCTTGACGCAACACGCTCTATGTTTGATGTTATGGATAACTTGGAGATGGCTCTGGCAGCAAGGGCCGGCTTATCTGTAGGGCGTTTAAAAATTAGCGTTGTGACGACGGCTAAGTATCTGATTCCAAATTTACTTGGGGAGTTTTGCCAGGCATATCCTAATATTGAGCCTGAATTTCAAGTAGGTAATCGCGCCGAAATCATTCAGCGCTTAAAGCAGAATCTAGATGACTTGTATGTATTTAGTAACCCGCCGAGAGAGTTAGATATCACCACTGATTTCATAACCAAAAACCCTCTAGTGGTAATAGCAAAGCAAGATCACCGCCTAAAAGATAAACAATCTATCTTATGGAGTGAGCTCCATGGTGAGCGTTTACTGATGCGCGAAAAAGGCTCGGGCACCCGATATGCCATTGAAGCTTTTTTCAGACAAAATGGGATGGAAATGCAAAGCCCAATTACCATTGCTAGCAACGAAGCGATAAAAGAATCGGTGATGGCGGGTTTGGGTATCTCCATTATTAGTCAGCATGCCCTAAGTCATATGGCTCTGGGTAATCTTATCGAGCTACCAGTAAAAGACTTCCCAATACCCAATAGCTGGTATTGGGTATTACCCAAAGGAAAGCACGTTTCAAATGCAGCGATGGCTTTTCGCGAACATGTGACAAAAGGTCTGTCTTCACAAATAGCCAAATGATGGCTTGGTACAAAACCTAAGCTTTGCCTCTTCTGCCAGCTCATGGATATCGTGTGAGCTGCTGGCCAATAGCGCTGACCCAATTAGGGCTTCTCGACTTTAGCGTACTCAAAACTTAAATGTGCCTGCTTAGCGTTGCATGCTGTGCTGTCCCGCGCACTGTGAGGACCTTGTTGTTAAGCCGCTGCTGAGCCCCCACAATAGCGGTCTCCATATACCCACTTCGTTTTGCAGGAATTTTTATGTCGTCTACTACCGTCAATTTTGAGTTTGAAAAAGAAACCAAAAACAGCGTGCGTTATAAGGAAGTTCCAGTTGATGGCCAGGCACCGATAGTCGGCTCGCTATATGTGCAAAAATGGTATGCCGGTTCCACGAAGAATCTCTCAATCACCATTGAAAAGAAAGACTAAGTCTAATGCCAAATCAATTGTCTACTGAGCAGCTTGAGCATATCGAAAAGACTACTGTGGGTCATTACGATACCAGGGCCCAATCGTTTTGGGAGGGCACTAAAGATCACGATGTGTCGCAAAATTACCGTGCTTTGTTATCCCAGTTTGAACCGGATGAGCGTCTGGATGTTTTGGATTTTGGCTGCGGCCCCGGTCGTGATGTTGGCTATTTTAAATCCCTAGGCCATCGTCCCGTGGGGCTAGATGGCAGCGCACAGTTCTGTGATATGGCCAGACAGCACAGTGGCTGTGAAATTCTCTGTCAGGACTTCCTATCCCTAGATTTACCGCCATTGGCTTTTGACGCCGTATTTGCCAATGCATCGCTGTTCCATATACCCAGTCAGGAACTGCCTCGTGTCCTTGCTGAGTTACATGCCAGCTTGAGAGTTGGTGGTATCTTGTTTAGCTCTAATCCGCGGGGTAGGGATGAAGGCTGGTCTGGCGAGCGATATGGCCACTTTATGGAACTTGATGTCGCGAGCAGGTATTTGCAAGATGCGGGTTTTGAGCTGCTATCTCATTACTACCGGCCCAAAGGACTGCCTATAGAGCAGCAACCTTGGCTAGCGATAGTGTCTAAAAAGGGTTGAGTAAGCTCCAGATCTTCTGGCGGGGCTTACGCTTTTAAGTGGGAAGATATACGGCGATAAAATAGCTGACCAAATACCACTAGAAACCCCAGCTCAACTTGATTTAAGGCTTGGTTCTGGCGGCAGTGGTGCGACTTCATTAGGCGTCTGCTGCAAGCTCAGATAGTCTTGCGACCACATCAGGTGCGGCGCGGAAGCGGAAAAAAGCACCATCGCTGTCGGCGCGCTCTTCAAGTACTTCGCTAGAGGCAAAGATTTCGCCGCGTAATTCCTGAGCCGACCAGGGTAAAAAGATTTCCGATTCAATTAGCTGCTGCTGGAAAACATGCACAACGGCCTGATGCAGCGCTGTTATATCGTCCTTGCGGTGCGCGCTAAGAACAATGCAGCCGGGATACTTGGCTTGCAGCTCTTCTCTGCGCTGTGCTTGTGCGGCTTCATCTTGCAGATAGTCAATTTTATTAAACACCCGAATGCGCGGCACGCTATCGGCGCCAATTTCGGCCAATACTTTGTCGGTCACTTCAATTTGCATCTCAAAGCCGGGGTCGCCGGCGTCAATAATATGCAGCAGTAGTGATGCGCTAAGGGCTTCGTCCAAAGTTGACTTGAATGAGGCAACCAAGCCGTGGGGTAAATTCTTGATAAAACCAACGGTGTCGCTCACCAATACCCGTGGCACACTTTCTGGGTGCAAGGTGCGCACCTTGGTGTCGAGGGTGGCAAACAATTGATTGGCCACTAACTCGTCACTGCCGGTCAATGCGCGCATCAAGGTAGATTTGCCGGCGTTGGTATAACCAACCAGCGCCACCTGCTCTAGCCCTGATTGTTCTTGACGCCGAGACCGCTGGGTGTCGCGTCTCGCTTCCATGGCATCAATCTCTTTTTGGAGCTCGGCAATCCGGTCCCGAACCTTGCGACTATCCATTTGGCTGCGCGACTGCCCGGTGCCGCGACCGCCGGTGCCACTGCGCTGCCTGCCAAGTGGGCCGGCGCGCTTGGCCGCCTCACGCAGGCGCGGTGCCATATAGGTCAAGCGCGCAATCTCCACCTGCACCCGCGCGGCGTGTGAGCGGGCATTGCGATGAAAAATCTCGAGTATGACCACCGTGCGATCCATCACCTCACAAGCAACCTCATTTTCTAGGTTGAGTGCCTGCGATGGCGAGATTTCATGGTCGACAAGAATATACTCCACCTCACCATCTTGCTGGTCTTCCAAGAATTGGCGTATTTCCTCACGCTTGCCTACGCCCATATACGCCGTGGAGTCGAAAGACGAACGCTTTTGGGTAAATTTACCCACCACCTGCAGTCCTAAGGTCTTTGCCAGATCACCCAATTCAGCCAATGAAGACTCAAATTCAACGTCGCTAACATTGTCTAATTGCACGGCAACGATTAGCGCGCGCGGCAGGCTTGGTTTTTCGGGGTTTAGCATTGGTTTACTTCTCGTGGCGTGGGGGCGCGGACCTTAAAAATAGCGTCGCAAGCGGGGGAGTGTACACATAAGCGTGAGCGACTTCTTAAGTATAGGCGGAACACGAGCTTTTGCGTCCACGCCATAACAGGCCGAGTTGCTCTGATAATGGTGGCTCCAGATAGCCACTGGCCTTAAAGAGGGCCTATAAAGCTATAGTCGGCGCAGGTTTAGCGTTAGCGTCCTAATAGAGATTTGAAGAGGGTCACCGACAAGGTCTCGCTACTGGGTATAGCGGTGATGCGCACTTGAAAGGTTTTTCATAAGGGGTGACGCTGATCTCATGCGCCAGTTCAGACTGAGCTGGCGGCGAGATCGTCTTGCAGGGTGTAAGTTTGATTGCAAGGTTTCCTATATGTGTACTCCATATAGGAAACCTTTATTGGCGTAGCTTTTGATGTCCCTTAAATCCGGGCGAGATCACTTTTTAGGTATCTCTAAAGTTAACTTTCCCAGATGACCTTTTTCTTAGCGCCGTACCACGCGTCGATATTGGGTGCGTAGTGGTCTTCAATAATATTGCGCTTGATCTTCATGGTTGGGGTCAGGAAGCCATTTTCGATAGACCAAGTGTCCTTGACGACAAGGAGGAATTTCACATGCTCATGTGGGTCGAGGGTGGCATTTACTTCCGTAAGTAGCTTGGTGAATTCCTCGGTTAGGGCTGCTTCATCAAGATTACCTTTAGCGCGGGCGGCAAGATCATCTTCAGAGAGCAGCACCAGTCCATAGGGTTGCGTTTGGTTGGCACCGGCTATACAGACCACTTCGATATTGCGGTGGGCGCAAAGCTTGTTCTCGATTGGCACAGGAGCAACGTATTTACCCTTGCTGGTTTTGAACAGCTCCTTTACACGACCGGTAATTTTCAGACGACCATCTTCATCAAGCTCGCCCATGTCTCCGGTTTTTAAGAAGCCATCTTCGGTAAGGTCTTCGGCGGTTTTTTCAGGATTCTTATAGTAGCCCATCATATTAGCGGGACTCTTTATCAGAATCTCGCCGTTATCGGCGATTTCGGTGGTCACGCCTTCCTGCGAATGACCTACATAGCCGACACGACTGCGGCCAGGCAGTGAACAATGTGAATAGGCGAAGTTTTCGGTCATGCCATAGCCTTCAAGCAGTTCAAGACCAAGGTTGCGATACCAGGCGATGACGTTTGGAGGCAGAGGTGCTGATCCTGTTGCGGCAATCTTTACGTTCTCAAGCCCAAGCTGGGTAAGAATCTTTTTCTTGATGATCCCGCGAATAATAGGCAGCTTCATAAGGCGGTTAAACTTTTTCTCGCCAATCTTAGCCATCACGCCCAGCTGGAATTTTACCCAGAGGCGAGGAACGGAATGGAAGAAGGTGGGACGTGCTCGACGCAGGTCGGCCGGAAAGGTGTTCAGCTCTTCTGCGAAGAATACGTGTGAGCCGTAACGTAGCGTATTGGCCTCAATCGCCACACGCTCATATACGTGTGCGAGTGGCAGGTAAGAGATAACCCGGGATTCAGGACTCACGTCAGTTATGTTGGCAAGGAAGCTGGCCGACGCAGCAATGGCGCCGAAACTGGTCATCACCCCTTTGGGGAGGCCGGTACTACCCGAGGTGTAGACGATGGTTGCCATCTCGTCTTGGCCGCGTACAGGGTTTTCGCTCATGGGCTCAACGCCCTGGATGGCGTCATACCATTTCATGCAATCTGCGGGCAGTTCTTCCTGAGCGGGTGAAAGCGGGAGGTTGATCTTGGGTATATCGGCTGGAATACCGGCCTTCATCATATCCCAGTCGTCCAACTTGCCGATAAACAGCAGTTTGGCTTCACTATGATCGAGGATGTATTTTACCGTTTCAGAATTCAAGGTGGGGTAGAGCGGCACGCTGACATGGCCTGCAAGCCAGATGGCCAGATCCGCAATAATCCAGTGCGCGCAATTTTTGGATATCAGCGCGATGTTGCTGCCGGCAGGGTAGTTGAGGGCTTTGAGATAAGTCGCCATGCGGCGTGCTTCCTTACCAACTTCTGCCCACGTGTAGTCAATGGTCTGTCCGCCATCATAGGGTTGGGTCAGGTATACCTTGTTAGGAAGGTTTTTTTCCCAATGATATAGGCCATCAAGGCCGGTGGATGTGTTAGTAAGAGCCATGTTTTCTCCTTACCTTCTGCGTAGCAGATCCTGTTTAAGTGATGTCTACCTACTGAATAAGTAGAGCCGACAGATACAATTATTGGATAGGTACTTTATCAGACTGTTCTTTGATGGGGTATTGCCAATACCGCTTTCAAAGCGCCTGTTTGCGCCGGAGATCGCTTTGGTTTCAAGGGGGTTATCCAACGAGCGGTGAGTTTGTCACCCCGTATTTGGAGAATTAGCCTGATCATAGCGGCCTAAGCTTCAAAGTGATTTAGGGGCAATTCGGTCCGCAGGTTAATATTTTGTGCGCCGCCGCTGTTTTAGCTGGCTTGTCTCGGAAGTATGATATTCCCGTTATGCCTTCGCTAGGCTGAAGTTGGGAAGTAGGTAAGCTTTGATGAAGCAACCGAGTCAATACGACATAGGGTGAGGGGGTTTATTGACGATGCTCATCAGTCGAAAATTATTTTTACGACGGAAGAATTTTGCTTGCTGCGTTGCGACGATTAAGTGGAGCAGATGATGAGATTAATGGAAACTCAGGGAGCATTGCTGAGCGATAAACCGGTGTTGAATTGCATTGAATTAGTATTCATTTTAGCTAATTATTTTCAAAACAGATGGACCCAATGATATCGCAGTAAGTACTTAATTTAGAATTGAATATACGGCTTCCGCTGGGTTAATTTAAACTGGAATTTAACACTATTATCGGGTGATGATTGATTAACCACTAATAGAATGGAAAATCTATTTGGCTTCGTCCGGGAGATCATCTAAAAGCAGTTGACGGGTATCTAAAAATTCTTGCTCAGGCTCTTGGCCAAGCATCCAGAATAGCTGTTCATTGAGAAAGCTCATAGCCTCTTCGTGCAGCCATAAATCTCTGTGTCGTGCTGCACAAAGCAAGGGGGAAAGAAACATTCTATCAAGCCTGCAAATCGAGTCGTTTGGTAGGGCTGGTTCACTTTTTGGTAGAAATAGGAATTCCGTATACATTGCAGCTCGTATCCTAGCTGTAAGGATTGGACCAAAAGAATTAAGTTGTTTATGTGTTGATGCGCTGTAGATTGGCGCCAGCAGGTACTGTGTATCAAAGGCATTAAGTGCTTTATTGCGCTGCCAGCCAGTTGGGAGTAGGTTTGGATCAACTTCTCCAGCGCTACCAATAATCAAACACGGTCGAACTTTGCCGATGGATATGATTGCTTCACTTTTCTCTTCAAGGTTTTCAAGTGCTGCTACGGGCAGTCTATCTTTACCTTTAAAGTCGACAGCTTCCTGGTATTTTCTAATCGTAATATCTGCTTTCTTATGCTCAAGTCCATCTGCGCGTGCAATATCAGCTATAAGCGGCCTTCTATCTTGGAATGTAACCGGGCAATACACTATTTGCCCAGCGCCATTTTCCTGGCCGGTTGAGGAGTAGAAGTTGTTACAAAAATCTGAGAGTGAAAGATTGCAATCCATTGCGGCGCCACTATTAAGTTTCGAAAGTTAAGTTTGCTATATGATCTGAAATTTTGTCTTCTGTTTTGTCGAATAGTATATGCGATTGATTATAGTGATCGTCATATTTAGGAGGCGTGTAATCTCCTAAAATACTTTTCTTTTTGTCTTTCTTGGCTTTAAGCGAAGCTAGTAACCTCTTGCCTTCTTTAACTTTATCGGAAGTCTTGTTTTTAGATGCAGGTTTCTGGAAGTCTTTGATGTTTATAACTTCACATTTAGTGAAATCTAGCTTGTCGCCCGGAGTGGCGCCTTTCATCGGTTCTGTATGGAAGTATACGTATTCAAGAAGTGAATTGAGACTCCCGCTAAAGCTCTTTACGTTGGATTGTAGTGTAGACGTGATACCGATTCCGAGCTGGGTATCTTGCATGGTTGAAGTCTTAGAGTAATCCGAAAGCTTAATTAACTTAAATGAATGCCCTTGGTTGTGAGTTTCGCCGGTCTCAACTCGGACGTTTGGGATTTTGTTCTCAATATATTCCGATAATTGATATGAGTACGGTCCGAAATGGTGAAATTTCCATTCGGTGCCGGAATACGTTTCACCATTATTTTTTCTAGCATAGTAGACATCAGCTAGATAAATCAGTTTGGTGAGGCTAGTAATAGTCAATCCGTTAAAGCCTTGCTCTTGCGCGATGTTAAGCAAAGCCTGGACTAGCGTAGTGACTTTGGTTATGTCCATAAATACACGTTTAATTCGGGAGGTAATCTGTGGCTATATTTGTAGTATAGCGTGAGGTTAGTTGTTTGCTAACTGCAGTGACATCTTAGTGTTGCGAGTATTCATATGCCCTAACTAACATCCCAATAGTTCGATCTAAAAATGGTGGGCCTTCCCAGACTTGAACTGGGGACCTGCCGATTATGAGTCGGATGCTCTAACCAACTGAGCTAAAGGCCCTTATTTTTAAACGCTGCCGCAATGTACCGCTAGCGTGTTGCTGATAAATCAGCCTTTCACACGCTGCGCGTGTTTGTTCTTTTTAGTGATTACCCTGTTTTCAGCTCTCTTACTTAGTTGGGTGCTTCTTGCAACTGGATAAGATTGCTGTGGGCGAGGGATCGGTAGAAGATCTACGCACCTTAAAACGTGCGCGCATTATAGAGTGCAGTGGCGGGGTTGGCCAGTGCTTGGGCTCGCTGTGTTAACAGAAATCGCTGTGCGTATGCTATTTTGCCGTTGAAGTGCAATAATCTGGTCTGTCATTTTTAATGTTGGAGGCCGTGCTTGAGTAATCGCGATCGTATTTTTAAAGCGTATTTGGATGATCAACGTCAGTCCTTGCAGGCGCCACTCGCCTCGGTATTTGCCTTTACTGAGGCATTGCTAGAGTTGGCGGTGATTTCACATTCGCCTGAATTAACGTCCGATGTAAAGAAAATCGCTAAGGCGGCATCGACGATGATTGAGATGTTGGGCTCTGTCTCCACGTTGTCAGCAGACTCTCAAACCGAGCTGTCCCGATTGCGACATGATTTGCGCAATGCTATCGGGCTGGTGGATGGTTTTGGCGATATCTTGCTTGAGGATTGTGACGATGAGCAAGCCTGCGACTATATTCGCCAAATTCGCCACCAATCGAGGTTGTTTCAGGGCCGTTTGGAACACTTTGATTTAAGTGATGATGACAAGGCGGCTTCAGACCCGATAGCAGAGATTTTCAAAAGCTTTAAGCGCGGTATTATCCGCGATGATCAAGAGCATATGGCCGCTAGTATTTTGGTGGTAGATGACAATGACAGTAGCCGTGATTTATTGGCACATCAGTTAC
>TARA_R110001592_G_scaffold69422_2_pt1 | contig 35578 bp, 46 predicted proteins | sample TARA_R110001592 | Tara Oceans TARA_R110001592 (sample SAMEA4398387) | marine metagenome | biome: Polar Biome; feature: [SRF] surface water layer (ENVO:00010504); material: water (ENVO:00002006), including particulate matter (ENVO:01000060) such as... | depth 5 m | reverse complement strand
TATAAATTCGACACTAGTGTCGATGGTTGCGTCGTTTTTGCGACGTTTTTAGGTTTGTAACTATCTGTAAATGAGGTCTGCGTCGAAAATGTCGTTTTTAAACTTCTTTTATGAGATAGAAAATTAATAAGTCTATTATATAGTATATATAATATACTTATAGAAATTATTTTAAAAAACGTCGCAAAATAAAAAAGCATTCAAATTAATATACAACTGTAATATTGTTTACCTTTGTTATATAATTTAATTAAATCAAAATACAATGAATGAATCTGGAGGGTATTCACCAAAAGATCTCCACTTTGGAGAGACGGCTCAAAAAAAACTAATAAGTGGTATTTCAAAAATGTCTAATGCTGTTAAGAGCACGTTAGGCCCTATGGGCAACACTGTTCTTATAGAGTCGCCTCAGCACACTAACGGTATTACTGTTACTAAGGATGGGGTTACTGTTGCTAGATCAATTAATTTATTAGATCCTGTAGAGAACCTTGCTGTTCAGATGATGCGTGAGGCTGCAAGCAGAACTGCGACAGTTGCCGGAGACGGCACGACAACCGCCATAGTTATCACAGAGGCTCTTGTAACGATTGGAATGGAATCTATAGGAGAAAAGGACAACAAGACAGAGATCCTTCGGGAGATCATCTCTCTGACCGAGACAGTAGTTAAAGGGTTGAAGCGAAAGAGTAAGCCTGTAAACAGTCGTAGGCTTTTGGATGTTGCTACTATCTCTTCTAACAATGACAAGCATATAGGAAAAATTATATCTGACACTTACAAGTCTGTTGGCGACAATGGTATAGTTACTGTTGAGAAGTCCCAGGGTTCGGAGACTACGTTTGAGAGTACTAGTGGACTTAAGATTGACCGTGGTTATTCTTCTAGTTTGTTTATAAACAACCACAAGAAGGATGAGTGTGTGTTAGAGGATGTCTTAGTCATGGTATCGGATGCGGAGATAAACAATATATTAAGTATCGAGAGTATACTTCGGCCAGTAATTGCTGAAGGTAAAAAATTACTAATAGTAGCACCTTGTTCACAAAACGTGATAAACACGCTTTCAGCGAATGTCATGAAGAACGATTTGAAGCTTTGTACCATAATCCCTCCTAATTTTGGTTATAAGCAACACGAGCTGATGCAAGATATTGCTTTGTCAGTTGGGGCTACTTATTTTTCAGAGAAGACGGGTGATGATTTGAGTCACATGACCATTGCTGATCTTGGTCGAGCTTCTAGAGTTATAGTAGGTAGAGATTCTAGTATTATTATTAAGGATGATTCTCATGTAGATGATCAGGCTATCAAAGAGCGTACCTCTCAATTATGGGATGCGCACAAGGCGAGCCAATCTAAGGTTGATAAGGAATTTATTCTATCACGTATCGCATCTCTAACCGGTGGGGTAGGCGTAATCTATGTTGGTGGTAATACTGACCTGGAGCAGAAGGAATTATTTGATCGCGTTGATGATGCTGTTTGCGCAGTTAGGTCAGCACTTGAAGAAGGAATCCTTCCAGGAGGAGGGCTAGCCCTTTACCATCAGGGATCAAAAAAAGCCACGAAAGATGATGTGTCTTCAAAATCAAAAACGATCGCTCACGCGATACTATCTGAGGCACTTAAAGCTCCAATGAATCAAATATTAAGTAACGCTGGTTTAGATTGGTCACCTGAAATAAATGACGATGATGGGTATGGCATTAATGTTAAGACGGGTAAGACTGGAGATATGATCAAGATGGGAATTATAGATCCTATGAAAGTAACTAAGAGCGCACTTCAAAATGCGGTATCGGTAGCCGTAACAATTTTATCTACTAACGCTATAGTTACTATGGCGAGAACCTTTGAAGCATCAGAATAATGAATTGGCAAGAAATATTAGTGGTTGTAGTAGCTTGGGAAACGTTATGTTATCTTTTTAGAAGAATACCGTAATGAGTAAATTCTTAAAGTCACTAGTTAAAAATAGAAGGCTGGGCGCAATTGAGCGTTTAGTAAATAGATTAGGATATATGGGGACGGGATTTATAATGATCGCCCCCTATGTCTTAAGGTCTGGTGATGTAGGGCCTACCATATATATTATAGGCGGTCTAATATCTATACCACAGGTTTGGTTTCAGAAGCAATGGAACTTGGTAGCTGTAAATATAAATGTGATAATAGGATATACAATATATCTTTTAAGTTCGTGATAAAGTGCAGCGTTTGTGATGAGTCTTTCTCTCATGGATTTGATTATCGAATGCATTGGGATGAGATGCATTTAGACTACGCTATGGAACAGTTAAAAATAGAGAATGAAAAAAGACCAGATAGTACAGATAGTTAAGAAAAAGTTTGAAGAGAGAAGTAGGGTAGGTATCAATAAGTATGATACCACATTGTTTGATAGCCCTGATGGTATGTATACTTTTTTAACTCATCTTCAAGAGGAGCTCATGGATGCTACTCTTTACTGCGAGAAGCTTAAGCAAATAAACTCATCTGATCTTAGCACCAGCTTTACGGATAGTAGTTGGAACTGTGTGTCTTGCGGAGCTTTAAATTCAGGGTCAAGAAAAAAATGTGGAAATTGTAACAAATAAAAAGTATGAAGCCAATAGGAAAAAATATAGTTATAAAAACTATCGAAGAAGAAATAGTAACAGCATCTGGATTGATGTTATCTGCAGATGACGCTAACCAGCTAAGATACAAAAAAGGAAAGATCGTAAAACCAGGCGTAGACGTTAAGTCTATCAAGGAGGGTGTAGAGATATACTACGATAAGAGAGCGGGATATACTATGATTATAAACAATGAGCCCTATACAATCATTCAGGAGAATGATGTCGTAGTTGTTTTGTAGTTTTATTCATCTCTATTATAAAATTTCTGTAAACTTTATCTGTATACTTTACGTTCTTTGCAAATATAGGGTTGATTTGCTGACTAGTCGGTATCTCTTCTCCACTTAGCTTTTTGTATATAGAGTTTATAACTCTTTGAGCTTTATATGATAGTTGATATATAGTTCTTTTATTACCTACTTTCTTTCTAAATGTTTCTATCCATTCATTTTTACGTAGATCTTCAAATCTATGAATATTCCAGCTAAGTAGTTGATTAAATTCATCGAACTTATCTTTAGAAAACAAATCCTCGCTGTATAGGAATAAAAGCATTTCTAGGTCTGCTGTTGTTAGGCCATGTTTAGCCTTGATAAAATATCTTATAACCCTCCAGTACTTGAGGTAGTCATTGAATATTGGCTTACTAAGATCCCTGTCTCTTTTCTGTTTATTCATTTAATTTAATTTATTATCTTTGTTGTGTAAATATACGAATTATGTTTAAATACAACTTAACTGTAAATACTTTAGATAATGATTATGTTGAAAATAATACATACTTTTGCAATAAAGTAGATAATTTACACTGGATCTCTACATGTACTCATAACATTAAAAATAAATAATATGCCACTACAACCTAAGAAGCAAAAATTAAAGAAAAAAGTAGTAGTTAAAAAAGACAAGTTCCCTGTGTATGTTGCTACAAACATGACTGGCACTTCAACTATTATAACAAAAAAAAGGCCTCGCACCATAGGGGGACATGGATATAAAAATTAAACAATTATGCCAACAGTAAAATTACCCAACGGAAGACTAAAGACTTTTCCTTACAATGCAGTAGGAAAGGCTCAAGCGAACGTATTCATGAAAATGACTGGCGGTAAGATTAAGAACAATCCAAACTACGGTATGGAGAAAAAAACTAAATCAGGATATTAATGGCTGGAAGGACTAAGAAGAAAGGAAATAAAATTTGTGCTTCAGGGATAGCCTGGGCAAAAAAAACCTTTGACAAGTACCCTTCTGCTTATGCTAACATGGCAGCTAGTAAATATTGCAAAGACCCTAACTACGCTAAAAAAAGTAAAAAATGAGTAAATTAAGCAAGAAACAACGTAAAATTGCTAGAGCCGCTTATCCTATGAATAAAATTACAGGAGCAGACTTTAAAGCTTTAAAAAATAAAAATGGGCGAATTAAAAAAATGGCGTGATCAACAATGGGTTCGCATTGGAACTGATGGAAAAATAAAGGGTGCTTGTGGGACTAGTAAGAATAAAAAAAACCCAGACAGGTGTTTGCCACTTGCTAAGGCTAAACGTTTAAGTAAAAAAGCTTTAGCTTCTACAGCTAAAAAAAAGAAAGCCTCTGGAGGTAGAATTCAATTTGTAAATAACACTTCAACCGTAAGAAAAGCATAATGGCAAAGACATTTAAACCTCACAAAATGTACAGTAAGACAGGAATAGTTAAGATGGCTAAAACCATGAAGGATCATTTGTCTTTAAAAAAGAAGGGCTATAATCATACTAAAAAGTAATGGCTAATAAATCTAAAATGAAATGCAATGTCGTTACTAAAAGCGACAGAGCTGGAAAAAAGAAAATGGTAAAAGCTTGTTCTGGCGGTACAGAAAAGCTGATTCATTTTGGAGCTAGCGGATACGGGCACAATTATTCTGCCGCCGCACGCAAGTCTTTTAAGGCTCGTCATAAGTGTGGAACTGCTACATCAAAACTTACCGCAAGATACTGGTCTTGTAAAAAATTATGGGCAGGTAAGGGAGGATCAACTCAAAGTTCTCCTAAAAATATTAAAGGAAAATATTAGTATCTTTGTAGGGAACAAAAAGATATAATATTATGAAACAAGGTTACAACTCTCGTTTAGATGAATCATTAGGTTCGCGTAATGGGAAAAAATCTCAAAGTTACAAAGCAAGAAGAGATGAGTCTAAAGGAGCGATGAAGCACTTTGGTGAGCATCCTTATTCTGCAGATTCAAAAATGAAATAGATTTTTATGGCTAAGGATAATAATTTTATACAGAATGTTTTTCAAGGAGCTAAGCGTAGAGGTACTCTAGGCGATTGCACTGGAAATAAGTATGGAAGTTCTAGTTGTCCTGTAGGATCTAAGAAGTATAATTTCGCCAAAACAATGCGTAAAATAAATAAATCTAAATGATAGATAGCATTAAATGTAACTGGAATAAATTAATATTATTTTTCACCTTCTCTCTTAGTGAGTGTAAAGATGGAAAATGTAAATGTAAAAAATGAAGTCTAAAGGATTAGGAGATAGTATAGCTAAATTCACTAAAGCAATTAAACTAGATAAGCTGGTTAATGCTGTGACAAGTGGCGAATGTGGGTGTAACGATAGACGGGACACTTTAAATAGAGCCTTTCCTTATAAAAATAAATAATTATGGCATACCAAAAATTACAAGCTGGCAAAGCGTGGTCAGTTTATCCTAGTAATAACACAAACATTCCTGACATTAGCGTTGTTGGGCCTACTGGAAATACAGATGGTGTTGACGCTGGAGGCCTGTTGCTTATTGATAGCACTAGGACTGGAACAAATCCATCAACCCCTGCTACACTGTCATTTACTTTGAGCGGTTTAAGGCCTGGGATGATTATTGTAAATTCTACAACAGGGAAACAGTCAGAGCTTGTCACTGTAGTTAATGGAACTACATTAAAGGTTAAAGATGCTATATTTGCAGCACAACCTGCGGCTTACTCTATATATGGGGGAACTCAAGGTGGAGCTGTTTTATATATAGGAACGGCTGGATCTGTAAGAGTCACCACAGTAGCTGGTGACGATGTTACATTTGTTGGAATTAACACTGGAGCATTTTTTCCGGTTCAAGTTACAAAAGTCTGGGAGACTGGAGGAACTACGGCTTCTAACATTATAGCTCTTTGGTAGTATGATCATAATGATAGGTAATTATATCGGATATAATAACTATGGAGTTAACCCTCCATTTGGAGGAAAAGATTTAATTACTCAAATTGGTATTCAGATGGTTACAGAAAATGGAACAGGATTACCTAACGAAGACATAATAGCAGAGTAAGTAAAGTAACAATATTATAAATAAAAAAAAATGGCAGTAAAATTTTCAGACTTCACAGAAGCAACCGATTCGGCATCTGTCGAAAAGATAGTTGGATATACATCTACCGGTGATTTAAACCTTCAGATACCTCCAGCGAATTTAGACACAACTTATGTGGTTTCAACTACAGATGGCACAGCGCCAATTGTTAACTTGACAGCAACAAAAGCCGGGTCAACACCGGCATCATCACTTTTAAATTTCACAGGATCTGGAGCAACAACTCTTACGGGTAATGCTTCAACTTCTACTATTAATATATCGAGTGATCCTGGTGTTACTACATTTACAAATGCAAACGGAACTTATATTTCTGCAGGAACTGTAAATACAGCCGCATCTGGAGCGGTAACAGTAGGCGCTATAGATCTAAATGCAATTGATGGAAGTTCAGACGGTACTACGAGGTTTTTAAGTAAAGATAACACGTGGGATGTTCCTAGTTATTCAGGGGGCGCAGGTGTTTACTTGCCACTAGCTGGTGGAACGATGACTGGAGACACCCAACATAACCAACTTAGATCAATATACGGATCCAACGCCGGCGCCCCTGCCAGCAACTTAGAAATATATCACGGTGGCGCAGGTAAGATAACTAATTCAGTAGGTCAATTAAATATTAATTCCACGGCTGGAATAACTCTTGACCATGCATCTGTAACTAAACTAGCAACAGCAACCGCAGGAATAACAATAACAGGTAAAGCAACTTCAACAGCAACAGTAGCTGGAGACGGAGCAACAACGTTAACAACAAAAGGCTATGTAGATGGTCTTGCAAGCGATGTTACAAGCGTAAATTCAGGCACACCATTTAATTCAACAGGTACACCGTTAGCTATATCTCCAACATCGGGAGCTGTTATTGTAAGCTCAGCGATCTACAACGGAGGAACAAATATAGGTGTAGTTCCTGGCGGAGGAGCGCCTACTACGTTTTTAAAAGGAGATGGATCTTGGGCAGTTCCTACAAATAGTGGAGGTACAGTTACGAGTGTAGGTCTTAGTACTGATGTAGCTGCGCTTACAGTAGGTTCTACTCCAGTAACGGGTGCTGATACTTTAACGTTAAACAGAAACGGTGGAACTGCTGGTCAATATATAGACGGTGATTCTGGAGCTTGGACTGATTTACCAGCAGGTTATACTTTATGGAGCGCTAATTCAGATCAAAATACAAATCTATCAATAACAGATGGTACAGTCGTAAATTTTAGTGGTAGAGTAGCTAGCGATGGAGCATATGGATCTAGTTTGGGCCTTAGTGCAGGTATATATACAGATACCGCTATAAATACAGGAGAAGTAACAACAGGATTAATACTCAACGGCGGTACACCAAGTGCTACTACTTTTTATAGAGGAGATGGAAATTGGGCAACACCAACCGGAGGATACACAACTGAACGTGTAGGAGCATCAACAACTGTTAGTGCTGTTAAAGATTATCTATATATACTAGCAAATCCATCGACAGTAACTATAACTTTACCTGCATCTCCTGCTGACGGAGATACTATAGGTATTGCAAATAATTTTGTTGCCTCGGGTGGAAATATAACAAATCAATTGGTTGCACCTGGAACTGGAGGTAATACAGATAAAATAATGGGAGATATAGCACCCAATGGAACTCCATTTGTTATAGACAACGGAAGTGCAGCATTTGATTTAGTATTCAGTTCAGCTGATGCTCCAAACGGAAACGGATGGACTATAGTTGGTGCTAATTAATAAATAAATAAAATAAATATGAGTAATTTTTCAACATTTTTTCCTGCTGGCAGTGGCGGAGGTGAAGGTTCAGGAATAAATAGCTACGCACCTTTTTCTGTAGTTTCTGAGAATAACCCACAAGGATATATTGAAAGTACAGGTGTATATACTAATCCAGTAGATGATTCTGTTTGGCTTAAAACAGGCAAATTTTTATCTACGTCATTAGCCAGCACGTATCCAAACGCTACAATTGCAATAGTTCCAGACGCAGCAACTGCTCCTGAACAATACACAAGAAGTAGGGGATTTGCTGCTAACGCAACCCACGTCTATGCTACTAATTACAGTAATACCAATATATATAAATTTGATATTACTACAGGTACAGCGTTAAGTGCCTCTAGTGTACCTAGTTCAACACAATCTACTGGGGTGGCTTTAACAAGTAACCGAGTATATGTTTATGCGCATATTGGCAGCGGTGTGTACGTGATTGAAGTATTTGACCTTAACTTAGTAAATATACCTGGTGAAAAAATAACTGGCGTACCCGTATACCAAGAATGGAGGACCCTTGTAAAGTCAGGAACTAGTTGGTTTGTACTTGGCCCAAACCTTAAAAGTGTTTTAGAATACAATTCTGACTTTACATCTGTACTTAACACTTATAACGTGGCTATAGGAGGCTCTTCTACTGCAACTTTATACACTATAGCTTACGATGGTACAAGTTTCTGGCTTACTAGCCAAGGTCTTGGAACAAATAGAGCGTACCAATACAACACTTCTTTTGTAGCAACTGGAGCTAGCTTTGAGATGACTGTTATTCAAAGCCCTGCAACTTCCTTAAGTTGGGTTGGTTATAACGCAGGTAATAGTAAATACTTTGCTCTTTCTCAAGATACTGCAAGCCCTTTTGAAACGTATTACCAACAGTACGAATCTGTAATTGGGGACGCCGCAAGAACTGATTCAAGCGGTTCGGGACAACCTTTATTTATAAAATTAAAATAATATTATTATGACAATTGAGCAATTACAAGCTAAAGATTTAGAAGAATTACATGGTTTATCAAGACGATGGAGAGACTCTGAATTAAAAGAAACAGATTGGATATGCGCTATACCTGATCACGGACTACATGCATCTTATATGACTTATAGACAAGCTCTTAGAGACTGGCCTACAACAACCGACTTTCCAGATACAAAACCAACATTATAATAAAATAAATAAATATGAGTAATTTTTCAACATTTTTTCCTTCTGGCGGCGGTGGCGGCGGTGCTGGTGGAGGTATTACGAATGAAATTCGCATTTTATCAAGTGCTTTTTTTTATCCAGCGGATCCTTATGGAGATGGAACACGTGCTATTACGGCAGGAGCTATAGTTCATTTCACCATGATTGGTGGCGGTCAAGGTGGACAGTCAGGTTCAACGAATAGCCCCTACCAACAAAAAGGAGGGGCAGGTGGTAGATGTTGGTCATCTACAGTAACACTAGCGGATGCAACAACCCCAATATCGATAAGTGTTGGATCAGGAGGAACAACAAGTTTAGGACTGGGTGGTAATTCTACTGCTATTCAGTCTGGTGGTATTAGTATTAGTACAGATATATCGGATATTTACTCAACACCTGGGGGTAACCCATCACTTGGCTCGGGTTCCAGCCCTATTTACGGTATCACTACTCCTACTTACGGGCTTGCACCGTTTTCACAAGGGGGGTTGCTAGCGGTGGTTTCAGTGGTTGGATTACATCCAGGTTATAACCAAACCTTACCGAATATGAACTATGCCTATGAAGCTAACACGGGTCAAGGTGGTTGGGGAGCATATAATAGTACTTGGATCCAACAACCTGGACAAACTGGAATAGTAATAATTAATTGGTAGTAATATGAGATATTTAGAAATAGAAAATGGGATTGCAATAAATTGTATTGAGGCAGAACCAAATTATATAAAAACATTACCTGGTACTTATGTTCAGAGTGATGAATGTGATATTGGGTTTTTTTATGACGGAACTAATTTTACGTTTCCAGAAATAAAAGAAGAAGAAGAAACAGAAGAATCGGCTAGAATTTGGAGAAACTTTGAACTTGATTCAACAGATCATATTGTGCCCTTAACCGATCACCCGGATCACGCAGCTACACTAGCGTATAGAGTTGCTCTTAGAGACTGGCCATCAACATCTGACTTTCCAGAGACTAGACCAACTTTGTTATAGATAGGTATGCAAGACTTGAAGATTTATGGGTTGAATATTGGTGCAATGCTTTTTAGTTTTGTGAATGAGTTTAACCCTATACTTCAAACAATAGTGTTAATTTTAACTATAATATATACAAGTATTAATATATACAAGAAGTTAAATAAATGAAGAAAAAAGATTTAATACACTACTGCGGAGCGGCAGGAATTTTTATAGTAGTAATATTGCTTCTTATGTATTTGGCTAATAATTCAATACCTTTGGAAAACAAAGATATTTTCGTGTCAATAGTGGGAACTTTAACAGCTAGTTTAGCTGTGGTAATTTACTCTATATTGGGTAAATCACCCGAAACAGAGGCTCAGTTACAGGCAAAAGTTGAGAGTCAACAAAAACATATCGAAACATTAGTTCAGCAAAAAGATGCTTATGAGGCTCAGATAATTACACTTCAATCTGATATTATAGATAAGCTTTCATTAGCTGGAACTTTAGCGTTTGATTCAATTTTTGAGCTTAAAAATAAAAAATAATATGTTACATTTTGAATTATCAGAATTTGATTCTCCTGATGAAAAGGGTAGTGGTAAGTATATGTACGACCCATTCCTTCAAATGCTTGATGATGCTCGCAGTATGGCTGGTATTTCTTTTAAGATTAATAGTGGGTTTAGAACAAAAATTCATAATGAGTCTTGCGGTGGAAAAATCAACAGCTCCCATTTATTTGGATACGCAGCAGATATTCATTGCAACAATTCCTCAGAAAGAGAAAAAATACTTAATGCACTCATTAAATCAGGATTTAAAAGAATCGGAATTGCAAACACATTTATACATTGCGACAACGATCCTGAAAAAAACCCAGCAGTTTGGTTATACTAGAACCGCAGGAAATACTTTAAGTTATGAGTAAAAAAAAGTTTAAAGACACTAAGGTCGGTCAGTTCTTACTGAATAAGATTCCTAGTGTTGTAGGGTCACTCGCTGGAGATAGTCCAGTAGGAAGCGTTATAAAGGCACTTATAGGGGGTTCTGATATGTCTTTAGCTGACAAGGATATTGCACTTAAGAAGTTGGAGCAAGAGATTCATGAGTTCGATGGCATTACAAAAAGATGGGTAGCCGATTCACAAAGCGATTGGCTGCCTAGTAATATTAGGCCACTGACACTCGCCTTCCTTACAGTATCTTTTGTTGTTGGATGGGCTTATCAATTGGAAAACTTGTCAGTAGTAAAAGAACTTTTATTTGTGGTCTTTGCAGGATATTTTGGCGGCAGGTCATACGAGAAGGTTATGGGTAACAATAAGCACCATTAGTCTGAAATAAACCGCAGGTAAATAATTTATATCTTTGTATTGCAATTAAATCAAATACGATGGATATAAGAAAAATATCAATAGGCCCAGACTATAAGTCTAGTGCAATGCACTACTTGGTTGGTCAAGAAGTTTTGGGAGGTAAATACTTTATACACTTAATAAAGAGTGATCCTGAAACTAATACTATAAAAATTTGGATACAAAGAGAAGATGAGATTCTTTTATGGAAGGAGTTCAATTCTCCTATGCCTGTATCTATAGAATATAACATTAATTTTTAGTATATGAATAGAGACGAATTATTAAACGAGTTTAATGTTTTAGTTGAGAAGAAAAAACAAACATCCGATTGGATGGAATCTCTTGAGATTCAAGATAGAATTCACAATATTGAAATGATACTTAATGATATAAAACCTACAGATTCTTCTATAGATTGTGAGGGTTGTGGTTCATAATTATGAGATCTCCTTTTTTCTTTATCGTAAAACCTTTAGAAGGTAAGCGGTACAATAACACAAAAGAGTTATCTGGAACAGAATTTATAACTAGTACTTCTGAAGAGAATCACATGGCTTCAAATAGGATAGGAATCGTTGAGTCAACTCCTATTGATTACGCAGGACCTATAAAACCTGGAGATGAGTTATTAGTTCATCACAATGTATTTAAGTACTACAATGACATGAAGGGAAGGCAAAGAAGCGGAAGAAGTTTCTTTAAAGATGATTTATTTTTTATTGAAAACGATCAGTTTTATATGTATAAACAAAACGGAGATTGGCACTGCCATGATAGGTATTGCTTTATAAAGCCTGTTGCTAAAGAGGAATCTTTTTTATACAAGAACTTCAAGGACGAACCCTTGGTTGGGTTGGTTAAATATGCAAATAATTATTTAAAATCTCAAGGCGTTAATAGCGGAGATAAGATTACATTTAAACCTGATAGTGAATATGAGTTTGAGGTAGATGGAGAGAAATTATACAGAATGTATGACCACCAGATAACTGCATTATTATAAACACATATGAAGTCAGACGAATTAAAAATACAAATAATAAGTGCAGGAAGAAAAGCTGTTGAGCAGCTTATTAAGGTTGCTAGAGAGGATATAATAAAACATGACCCAGAGGATGAGCTTGCTGCAGATAGATTGAAAAATGCTGCTGCAACTAAGAAGCTGGCTATTTTCGATGCGTTTGATATTTTAAATAAAATTGATGCAGAACAAGATAATTTAGACTTGTCTGCAAATACAGGAACACCTAAAACAAAACAAGGTTTTGCAGAAAGAAGATCAAAATAAACTATATCACGAAGTAAGCGATTGGATACCTAAGCAAGTGTTGAAGAAAAAAAACACAGCTAAAACTTGGGTGTATGGTTACAACGAGAAATATGATGTTGTTGTTATATCTAAAACCGGAGAAATAGATAGTATTATATCTGTCAATAATTTACGTATAGCCCTCCCTAAACTACCAAAGCAAATATATAGCAGAAGTAAAAAGAAGGAATCTCAGCATTGGGAAAGACATCCTTTGCCAAAAGAACTAACCAGAATGTCTTCTATATTTCAATGGAATGAAATGCCAGATAATTTTAAATCAAACTGGGTTGATTATATTGAGGGAGAGTTTGATAATAGAGAACTAGGTTTCTGGTTTTACAATAATGGAACTCCTACCTATATAACAGGTTCTCATTACATGTATCTTCAATGGACTAGTATTGATATAGGTTATCCTGACTTTAGAGAAGCTAATCGAGTTTTCTTTTTGTACTGGGAAGCATGTAAGGCTGATAATAGGTGTTTCGGAATGGACTATTTAAAGATAAGACGATCAGGATTTTCTTTTATGGGTTCTTCTGAATGTGTAAACACAGGATCTTTAGCCAAGGATTCCAGGGTAGGTATACTATCTAAGACTGGATCAGATGCTAAGAAAATGTTTACTGATAAGGTTGTTCCTATATCTACTAGACTTCCCTTTTTCTTTAAGCCGATACAGGATGGTATGGACAAGCCTAAGACAGAGTTAGCTTTTAGGATTCCTGCATCTAAGATAACCAAGAAAAATATGTATGATACGGTTAACGATGAGCTTTACGGCTTAGACACAACTATTGACTGGAAGAATACAGATGATAACTCCTATGATGGGGAGAAGCTACTTCTTCTTGTACATGATGAGAGTGGCAAGTGGGTTAAACCTAACAATATTTTAAACAACTGGAGAGTAACAAAGACATGTTTGAGGCTGGGTAGTAAAATAATCGGCAAATGTTTAATGGGCTCTACTTCAAATGCTTTGAGTAAGGGTGGTGATAATTTTAAGAAACTTTATGAGGATTCTAACCCTAAAGATCGCAATGCTAATGGTCAAACTAAAAGCGGAATGTACTCGCTATTTATTCCTATGGAATGGAATATGGAGGGATTTATAGATCTTTATGGAATGCCGGTGTTTCGAAAACCTGAAAAATCAGTGAGAGGAGTGGACGGCGAGATGATAAAGAATGGGGCAATAGATTATTGGGATGCTGAAGTAGAGTCTTTGAAAAAAGATGCAGACGCGTTAAATGAATTCTACAGACAATTTCCAAGAACAGAGTCTCATGCGTTTAGAGATGAAAGTAAATCTTCTTTATTTAATCTAACTAAAATATATCAACAAATAGATTATAATGATTCTTTAATAATGGAGCATCACGTTACAAGGGGCAGATTTTATTGGAGGGATGGTGTAAAGGATAGTGAGGTTATATGGACTCCAGATTCTAGAGGTAGATTTAAAGTATCATGGACTCCCAAGAAGGGAATGAACAATAATGTGTATTCTAAGAATGGTGTTTACTATCCAGGGAACGAGCATGTGGGCGCTTTTGGTTGTGACTCTTACGATATATCTGGAACAGTTGGAGGCAGGGGGTCGAATGGTGCTTTGCACGGAATGACTAAGTTTAACATGGATGATGCTCCGAGTAGTGAGTTCTTCTTAGAGTATGTAGCTAGACCTCAAACCGCTGAAATATTCTTTGAAGAGGTATTGATGGCTTGTATATTTTACGGAATGCCTATTCTTGTAGAAAACAACAAACCTAGACTTTTGTATCATTTTAAAAATAGAGGGTACAGGGGTATGTGCATGAATAGACCCGATAAGCATTACAATAAGTTATCTAAAACAGAACGTGAGTTGGGGGGAATACCGAATACATCTGAAGATGTTAAGCAATCTCACGCTGCAGCTATAGAGTCTTACATAGAGAAGCATGTAGGAGTAGACTTGGAGGCTGTATATAGAGACCCTGACGAGATGGGTTCTATGTACTTCGAAAGAACTCTAGAGGATTGGGCAAAATTTGATATTAATAATAGGACTAAATTTGATGCGAGTATAAGTTCAGGCTTGGCTATAATGGCTAATCAAAAAAGCGTGTATCTACCTGAACAAAAACAATCCAAAATAAGTCTTAACTTTGCAAAGTATAATAATAAAGGATCTTTAAGCGAATTAATTAGATGAAAGAAGTTAACGTAAATATTTCATCTGTAGGGTTTCCAAGTCAATTTGTATCAGATGCTGAGAAGGCAACTGAAGAGTTTGGATTACAGATAGGACAAGCAATACAGTATGAATGGTTTAGAAAGGACTCTGGAGGCTGTAGATATTACAGTCAGTGGAGAGATTTCAATAGATTAAGGCTTTACGCTAGAGGCGAACAGTCCGTGGCTAAGTATAAAAACGAACTAGCTGTTGACGGTGATCTTTCTTATTTAAATTTAGACTGGACTCCTGTACCTATAATTCCAAAGTTTGTGGATATTGTGGTTAACGGAATGGCCGACAGGATTTTCAAGGTTAATGTTTACGCTCAAGATGCTTTATCTCAATCTAAGAGAAGCAAGTATCAGGAGATGATAGAAGGTCAGATGGCTGCAAAAGATGTCCTTCAGACGATACAGGACAAGACTGGGTTTGATCCTTTTATTATGAATTCAGATGAATTGCCTGCAACTGACGAGGAGCTTTCTTTATATATGAACTTAAATTATAAGCCAGCTATAGAAATAGCAGAAGAAGAAGCTATTGATACTATGTTTGCTGAAAGTCATTATGTTGATATACGTAAAAGATTAGACTACGATCAAATGGTTATAGGGATGAGTGTTGCAAAGCATGAGTTTCTACCTGGTTCTGGTGTTGAGGTTTCTTATGTAGACCCTGCTAATGTTATTTATAGCTACACTGAAGACCCTACTTTTAAAGATTGCTTTTACTGGGGCGAAATAAAAACAGTACCTCTTACTGAACTCACTAAGATCGATACCACTTTAACTAACGATGATTTAGAAACTATATCTCAATATAGCCAGAGTTGGTATGATTATTACAATACTGCTCAATTTCAAGAGAATGATATTTTTTATAGAGACAGCTGTACATTGATGTATTTCAATTACAAGTCTACTAAGAAGATAGTTTATAAAAAGAAAAAATTAGAGGGTGGCGCTTCTAGAATGATAGAAAAGGACGACACTTTTAATCCTCCTGAGGAAATGATCGAAGAAGGAAACTTCGAAAAGATCGAAAAAACTATTGACGTTTGGTATGATGGTGTTATGGTTATGGGAACTAATATACTCCTTAAGTGGGAGTTGGCAGAAAACATGGTTCGTCCTAAGTCATCTTCACAACACGCCATTCCTAATTATGTGGCGACAGCGCCTAGAATGTACAAGGGTAACATTGAGTCTTTAGTTAGACGTATGATCCCTTTTGCTGATTTAATTCAGATGACTCATTTAAAATTACAACAAGTTATTGCTAAGGTAGTTCCTGATGGAGTTTACATAGATGCTGACGGATTGAATGAGGTGGATTTGGGTACAGGAGCTGCTTACAACCCAGAGGACGCTTTAAGATTGTACTTCCAAACAGGTAGTGTGATAGGTAGAAGTTACACTCAAGAAGGGGATTATAATCAAGGTAAAGTTCCAATACAACAGCTCACGTCCAATTCAGGCGCTTCTAAGACACAAATGCTTATAGGTAACTATAACCATTACTTAGGAATGATAAGGGCTGTAACAGGCTTAAATGAAGCCAGAGACGGTTCTTCCCCTAACTCTGATGCTTTAGTTGGCGTTCAGAAATTAGCTGCATTGAGTTCCAACACAGCTACTAGACACATACTAGAGAGTAGTCTTTATATGTACAGAACATTAGCCGAGGCATTAACCTACAGGGTTGCTGATATATTACAGTACTCAGACTTCAAAGAAGACTTTATAAATAAAATAGGCAAATACAATGTAAGTATTCTTGGGGAGATCTCCGAGTTGTATATATATGACTTTGGTATATTTATTGAACTGTCTCCAGATGAAGAGCAGAAAGCTTTACTTGAGCAGAATATTCAGATGGCATTATCTAAGGGGGACATAAATCTCGAAGACGCTATTGATATTAGAGAAATAAGAAATCTAAAGTTAGCCAATCAGTTACTGAAAGTAAAACGTAAGGGTAAACAGGATATGGATCAGAAGAGAGAAACCAAGAAACAGGCAATCCTAGCTCAACAACAACTACAGTCTCAACAAATGGCTGGACAGATTGCAATTCAAAAAATAGATCTAGAGACTCAATCTAAGATGAAGTATAAGCAGGCTGAAATTGCTTTTGAAATAGAAAGAACTAAAGCCGAGGCTCAACTTAAATCTGAATTAATGCGACAAGAGTTCAACTATAACCTTCAACTTCAAGGTATGACCGCTGGAGCGTTAGCTGAAAGAGAGTCTTCTAGAGAGGGTGCAAAAAAAGATAGAATCAGTCAGCAAAATACAGAGCAATCACAGTTGATTAATCAAAGAAAGAACAATTTACCTCCAAAAAGTTTTGAGTCTAACGAAGACTCTTTAGATGGTTTTGATCTGGCTGAGTTTTCTCCGAGGTAGAAAAGTGTCTTTATATTTTCCGTAAATTTGTAACTTAAATTAAATCAAATGGATATAAAAGTAAGAGAAGTAACAGAAGTTGAATCAAAATCTTCACAAGAAATTGAGCAAGAGTTACTTGAAAAGCATGAGGAGCAATTCTCAAATGTTTCAAGTGATGATAATTTAAATGATAAAGTTGATTTAGAAGATTCTTCTGAGCAGAAGGAAATAGTAGAAGAACCTGTATTGGAGAGTGATGACTCTATTAAGAGTGATTACGAGCTAAAAGAGGAAGATGTTCTTTCATATATAGGAAATAGATACGGTAAGGAAGTTAATTCTATTGAGGAGTTAATGGAGGCTAGACAAGAGGCGGAGGAATTGCCTGAAGATGTAGCCGCTTACTTTAAATATAAAAAAGAAACAGGACGAGGTATCAGTGATTTTGTTAAATTACAACAAGATTACACTGAAATGAATCCTGATTCTTTGCTAAAAGAGTACTTAACACTTACAGAGGAAGGGTTAGATGCAGAGGATATTGAATCCATGATGGAGGATTATTCTTATGACGAAGACCTAGATGATGAATCGGTTATTAAGAAAACTAAATTAGCAAAGAAAAAAGCTATTGCTAAAGCCACGAGATTCTTTAATGAACAGCAGGAGTTATACAAACAACCACTTGAGTCAAGTGTGAGTTCTAACGAAGCTAATGAAGAGTTGAATGAGTACAGGCAATATTTAACTAACGCTAAATCTCAACAAGAGGAAGCTAATCGTAAACGTGAATGGTTCGGCAAGAAAAGTGACGAAGTATTTGGATCAGAGTTTAAAGGTTTTAAATTCAAATTGAACAACGAGGATGTGATGTTTTCTCCAGGTAATGCTTCTGAATTAAAGAAAGCTCAAGAGACGCCTATGAATTTTGTAAATAAATACGTAGACTCTAATGGACTTTTAACTGATGCAGAAGGATACCATAGATCTTTAGCAATCGCAATGAATCCTGATAAGTTTGCTCAGTTCTTTTTTGAACAAGGCAAATCGCAGGCAACTGAAGATGTAATACGCAAAACAAAGAACATAAACATGTCAGAGCGTAGAACTCCGGAGGTCTCTACTAAGGGAGGAATGCAAATCAAATCTTTATCTCAACCATCGAGTAAGGGTTTAAAAATCAAAAGTATTAAAAGAACTTAAAAATTAAAAATTATGGCTGGATCGGTAAATACAACCCCGACTTTCGCTCTAACCCCGAGTTCCGAAAGGACTCCTGGGACAGAGAATTACATCACTAACTTCGACTTCTTAAATCAGTATCTACCTGATACTTATGAAAAAGAGTTTGAACGTTATGGAAACAGAACTATCTCTTCATTCCTACGTTTAGTAGGTGCTGAGATGCCTACAAATTCTGACCTTATTAAATGGGCAGAACAAGGTAGACTACATACTAAATACACTCAAGTAGGAACTGCTGCTGTTATAAACGCAGACAACGCTACATTCCAAGTGAATGACGTACTTGACCCTACAACTGCAGCGCAAGTTGTCCGAATCGGACAAACTATTGCTGTTGTTCAGAACAATGGTGGCGGAATGAACAAAGCTGTTGTTACTGCTGTAAACAATGCAGGTGGTGGCGCAGGACAGTTTACTGTTGCTTTTTACGAAGCAGGTGGATTAATCGCAGCTGGAACTGGAGTTGGTAACGCTGATGTTACTATTTTCATCTACGGTTCTGAATTTAGAAAAGGAACTGCTGGAATGGTTGGTTCTCTTGAGTCTAATGACTTTATCTTTGAAAACAAACCTATCATCTTAAAAGACACGTATACTGTTTCTGGATCAGATATGGCTCAAATTGGATGGGTAGAAGTTACTACTGAAGACGGAGCAACTGGATACCTATGGTATTTAAAATCTGAGCATGAAACTCGTCTACGTTTTGATGACTACTTGGAGACTGCAATGATTGAAGCTGTACCTGCTGAACTTAACGGTGGTGCTGCCGCTGCATTAGGTAACGGTGCTGCTGCTGGAGCTCAAGGAGCTGGGTCAGATGGTATTTTCTACTCTGTATCTCAACGTGGTAACATTTGGAATGGTGGAAACCCAACTACTTTATCTGACTTTGATTCAATCATCGCTCGTTTAGATAAGCAAGGTGCTATCGAAGAGAATGTTATTTTCCTTGATCGTCAATTTGGATTTGATATAGATGATATGTTGGCTGCACAGAACTCTTACGGAGCTGGTGGTACTTCATACGGTCTATTTGACAATGACCAAGAGATGGCATTGAACTTAGGTTTCACAGGATTCCGTAGAGGTTATGACTTCTATAAGACTGACTGGAAATATTTGAACGATCCTACAATGCGCGGAGGTCTTCCTACTGGAGCTAATTCTGGACGTGTAAACGGACTACTTGTTCCTGCAGGATCTACTAGTGTTTATGACCAAATTCTTGGTAAAAACGCTAAACGACCTTTCCTACATGTTCGTTATAGAGCTTCTGAAACAGAAGATAGACGTTACAAAACTTGGATTACGGGATCTGCCGGTGGCGCTGCTACTAGTGATATCGATAATATGCAAGTTAACTTCTTGTCTGAAAGAGCTGTTTGTACTTTAGGTGCTAACAACTTCTTCTTATTTCAAGAATAGTAGATTACCTTTTAATAGGGGTGTAAAAGCCCCTATTATTTTTATAAACTTTAAATTAAATCTAAATTATATATAATGAAAAAGAATACAATTTTTGTAGACAAACAGTACAAGCTAGTAAGAGCAACACCACCTTTATCTTTAATATTAGCATCTAGACATACTCAAAGATTTCCATTACTACATTGGGATGAAAAGGAAGGGACTAATCGTCCTTTACGTTATGCTAGAAATCAAAGAACACCTTTCCAAGACGATCAAGATAACAATGCTATTTTAGAGCCTATTGTTTTTGATGATGGTTTTTTAAATGTTCCAAAAAATAATCAAGTATTACAACAGTTTTTATCTTTGCACCCAGGGAACGGAAGTCTTTTCGTTGAAGTGGATAAAGCAAAAGAAGCTGCTGAAGTAGTTGAAGATTTAAATCTAGAAGTTGACGCTTTAATTGAAGCTAGACAATTAGAATTAGATCAAGTAGAGAATGTAGCTAGAGTATTATTCGGTAGTGATGTTTCTAAAATTACTACGCCTGAATTACGAAGAGACATTTTAATATTTGCAAAAACAGATCCTAGAGGTTTTTTAACTTTATTAAAAGACCCTATGTTAAAAATGAACGCAACTATTCAGGCTTTTTTCGATAAAAGTTTACTAACATTAAGAAATAATCAAAAAGAAGTGTGGTTTAATACACCTTCAAACAAAAAGAAAATGCTTAACGTTCCTTACGGAGAAGATCATTTATATATGTCGGCCTCTTTCTTTCAGTCAGATGAAGGATTGGAATCATACAAGCATCTTAAAGAATTAGCAAAAAATAAATAAAAACTTTGTAGGTTTAAATATTATCCATATATTTGAAGTATTGTTACTACAGCCAATAGATGAAAGCTTCACGCTAATTCTTACTTACAGCCAATAGATGAAAGCTTCACGCTAATTCTATTGGCTTTTTTTTTGTACCTTTGTTCATTATTAACATCTAAAATTTATAACTGATGGACAAATTTTTTAAAGTAAGTACCGCTTCAAATGGTACTCTAATGATTCCAGCTTCCGACATAATCTGGGTAAATACACTTGGCGGAGGGTATACACAAAGTGTTTTATACTTAGCGAACAATAGTACGTTTGATTTAATTACGGTAACTCATGCGGCAGATAGTGTAGCAATAAAGATGGTAACATACCTGCAAAACAAATTAATTGAAGTAGCTCAAGGCAAATGGTCTGAATCTGTTTTAGATATAACTGACGACTCTCCATTAGTAATTTCTAACGTAACAATCTCATAATCATGATAAAATATTTCAACATATTCACATATGCCAATACGGCAACCGTACTGCTTAATGCTAATAGAGTGAAAAGCATTATTCAAACTGCAGCAACGACTACAGTTCTAAAATACAATTCAGCGGCTGATGCTGATCAAGTTACTATAACTCATGCATCTGATGCAACAGGAGTAGCGGTTCAAAATGCTTTAATAGCGCATCTTGAAGATTTAATGTCTAGTTCATACACAAACGCAGGTCCTATTATAACTCTTCCTTATGCGTACAGCAGTATAGGTGTGAGTTAGAGTAAATTAGTTTGATAAAGTAAAGGGAGGTCAATTTTAATTGACCTCTTTTTTTTTTGCTTATCTTTGTTTAAAATAAGTAGCAATGATAAATTCTGTACGAAATACAGTTTTAGCGATTATAAATAAAAACAACTACGGTTACATATCTCCATCAGATTTTAACCTTTTTGCAAAGCAAGCTCAGTTGGATATATTTGACGAATATTTTTATTCATATAATCAACAAATTAATAAAGAAAATTCTCGCGTTTCAGGAACTGAATATGCGGATATTAAAAAAGGAATAGAAGAAGTAATAGATACTTTTTCAGTAACAGCGCCTTTAGCGCAAATAGCACTAAATGTGTTTTCTGTCCCGACTACAGCTAGTACTGGATCAGATTATTATTTATTAAATAAAGTTTTATGTTCTTCCGCTGGTATTTACAAGGGGGAAGCTGAACAAGTAAGCAATAGTAAAATAACACTTTTAAATAGCTCTCTTTTAACAGCTCCGTCTGTAGCATATCCTGCGTATACTCAAGAGGGTAATAATATATCTATATTTCCAGTAACATATAATACAGTGGGAGATATTCAGGCACAATATATTAGATACCCTTTAGATCCAAAATGGACTTACGCAACTATATCTAATGGTGATCCATTATTTGATCAGAGTCAGACAGATTATCGAGACTTTGAGTTACCTATAGATGACAGTAATAACTTAGTAGCTAAGATATTACAATATGCAGGGATGTCAATCAGAGAGGGAGACGTAGTTAAGTTCGGTCAAATGGAAGAACAAATAGAAAATCAACAGCAATAGGCATGGCATATATAGATCAAAAAAAATATTACACTAATGATGGAGTTGCACCTACAGATTCAAACTGGGGTTCATCTCAGTATGTTAGCTTGGCTGATGTAGTGACTAACTTCCTATTGATGTATGATGGAAATCATTCTTTAATTAATAACGAGAATAGATACAAAATATTATTTCACGCAAAGCGAGGTATACAAGAATTAAATTATGATGCATTCAAAGAAATAAAATCTTTAGAGCTTACCGTTTATGACGACCTAAGATTTGTTTTACCATCCGATTATGTAAATTGGGTTAAACTGTCCTTGTTTAAGGATGGTGTGGTTAGAGATCTTACGGAAAACATACAGGTTCAATCTGCTGTTTCTTATATTCAAACGGCGACTGCATCATTTACTTATGACGCTAGTGATAATGTAAATACAGAGACTTCTGCTATTGACACTCAAAGACTAGACGGAAGCTTAAGGAGTATTTATCTTAACGATGTTATAGATGAGGATGTAACTCCAGAGGTCAATAACTACGATAGCGACTTATTCAGATCAGGAATAGGGGCTAGATATGGTTTAAATACAGAGACAGCCAATATTAATCCAACATTTACTATAGACAAGAAGGCTGGAGTTATTAATTTTGATTCTACTATGGCTAATCAGAGTTGTATATTACAATATATATCTGATGGTATGGAGAATGGAGATGATTCTTTAGTTACTGTAAATAAAATGTTTGAAGAGTATATATACGCATACATAACTTATGCTATTTTAAATAGTAAATTTAATGTGCAGGAGTATATTATAAATAGAGCTAGAAAAAACAAAGCTGCTCTTTTAAGAAACGCAAAAATTAGATTAAGCAATATTCATCCAAGTAGACTTATCATGAGCATGAGAGGACAGAATAAGTGGATTAAATAAGATGGGAAAATATCAAAGAAATTTTATTAGAGGGCGAATGAACAAGAGCCTTGACGAAAGGCTTATACCCAAAGGTGAGTATATAGATGCTTTGAATGTTCGATTGGGCTCTACGGAGGCTTCGGAGATAGGTTCTGTGGAAAGCTCAAAGGGTAATACTGTACTTACTTCTTTAATATTTACTGATCCTACAACTTTAACTGAGTTGGCGTTAAGTTCAAGCGCTAGAACACTGGGTGTTTACGAGGACGGAGCTAATGAGACTATATACTGGTTTGTTCATGATCCAGCTTTCCTGTTAGGAGATACTGGAAAATGCGACATGATAGTTTCTTTTACGACAACTACGGGTCAAGTAAATTACCATGTAATAAGCATTGATGATGGCAGTGGAATTTTAACTACACTAAACTTTAACCCTGAGCATTTAATAACGGGAGTGAATTTAGTTTCAAACTTATTGTTTTTTACGGATGATTTTAATCCTCCTAGATTCATAAACATAAACAACCTTTATAGTATTCCGTCTGATGCAGGTACAGTAGCTCCTATTCCTGTGTGGTATTTTACAGCAGGATCGACGGTTCAGGGCGGCATAGAAACAATAGGATTTGATCAAGGCACTTTGTCTCCTTGTCCTAATCCAGTTGGAGCAATTGGCACTGGAGTAGCTCCTACTGTTACTCAGATTCCATTGCCGGGGACTGATTGTTATACATTAGGTACGCTAACAAGAAGTAAGGGGTTTGGCATACAAGGACTTAATAATTCAAATAACTTTGCTTTAACTTCTTTCACGTATCTTCCTTCTACAGGAGCTGGAGAGTTTACTATGATAAACACGAGTGGTATTAGTAATCCAGGATCGGGAAGTTTTTCGGGAACAATTACCGGGAACAACGCAACTAGTGGAACTTGGGAGGTTAGTTATAACCCCGGGAATACATATGTAGATTCTACTGGAACTGTTTTGACTCCAGAATCATTAGGTCAGATTACATATACAGGAATAACTTTAGTTGATACTGTAACTTACACCATTAATATTTAGACATGTCATATATAGATAATTTTACTGCAGAGAGTATTTTGGTTATAAAAAAACCACCGGCATCTGCACCTATAATAACAGCTCTTGCTTTGCCAACGCAAAACAATTTTTTAGAGGAGAGGTTTGTATGCTTTGCTTATAGATATGAATATCAAAATGGAGAGTTTTCGGCAACCTCACAATTTAGTGACCCTGCTTTTACTCCAGAGGCTTATACTTTTAGTTATGATAGCTTTCTGAATGAAGGGATGAGTAACTCTAAAAACGGAGTACAAATAACGTACAATACTGGAGGGCCTTTAGTTGTTGCTATAGAGTTGCTCTTCAAGGAGATGGATGACCCAACTATTAAGGTTATCGAAAGAATAGATAAAGCCAATCAAAATACAGGTAATGATAATGATCTTACCTATGAATTTGGAACTCAAAAAATATTTACAGTACTTCCTGAGTATGAGATATTGAGATCATACGATAACGTACCTAGAACAGCTCAAGCGCAGACATTGATGGGTAACAGGCTGGTTTATGGTAACTATATAGAAGGCTATAATCTTACTGATAAACTTGGAGTTCCAGTTGACTTTACATATACAGCGGATTTAATATCTAAAGATATTGGATTAAGTGATATTGATGTAACTAATTTAAGCGGAAACTACACTATATCTGGAGGGTCTGTAACTGTGCCTGAGTCTGTTGTAGCTATAGACTTAAGTGGAGTAGCTTTATTGAATGGATCTAGGATAAATGTTACTATTCAGTTTTTACATTCTTCTTTTCAAGGGCAAGCTCCTTTGCCTTCTGAGACAACGGTGTCTAGTAATTTGGCAATTGATTACGTTTTAAATGGAAATTTTAATAGCGTTCATGCCTTAGCAAATGATTCAGCTTTTGTGGCTTATATAGGAACGGCTGCTAATATTCAGCCGATGGCAACTGCATGCAACGGATTGACGGTAACTGACATCTTCAATTGCTCTATACCTAGCCAGCTGACAACGTCTTCAGGGACTGTAACTAAAATTGAAAGTGGAATATCTGGAGTGGGACAGCCTATTGAAATAATAAGCACTTCAGGTAGTGACGTTATACAGCTTCAGTTACCTGCAGTGGTTTTTGTTGACGACATAAATACACCTACTCAGACTGTTTATGAGTTTTATCAAGTTAACGCTTCTGAGGGTAATTATCAGGAAATTTCTAATAACTATAGCCTACATAGCAATAGAGGTTATGAGCTTGGTATAGTATACATGGATGAATTTAACAGGTCTACTACCACTCAGGTTAGTCCAAGTAATACAATTCATGTTCCCTGTGGGAAATCTTCCTTTGTAAATACAATACAAGCTACCATTCCTGGAGGCCCAGGACCTGCTTCGACTGCTATTACAGCTCCTCAGCTTGCGCCATTATGGGCGACTAGGTATAAGTTTGTTATTAAGCCAGATAGAACAACATACGAGACAATATATACGAGTACATATTTTGACGATCCGGATAGTAACGCTACATTTTTCTTTTTAGAAGGAGAGAATGCTAGTAAGGTTGAGGCTGGAGATAGATTAATAGTAAAGACAGATAGTAATGGTGTAATGCCTTCGTGCGTATACGCCACTGTGTTAGAAAAAGAAGTGAAAGCTCAAGATTTTATAAAGATTTTTGATCCTTTAAATCCTGCGGTAGGTGATGAGCCTGCTGGAACAATATTAGTAGCGGCAGGAACATATATGAAAATCAATGCTAATAACTTTACTATAGCTAGTAACGATGATCCAGGGGGTTCTTTTGTTGATCCCGGTAATTTTACAGATGCTTCAACGAGTATTGGCGAAGCTGCTTTTGTTGCTTATCCTGTGAATGTCATTAACCCAGGGGGCACAGGAAGTACTAGTTATATTGACTATACCGTTCCAGAAGGAAGCACAACAAGCTTTGATTTTTTTACAGAAAGAGATCAGTTAAGAGCTTTTAATTCAGTAATATGTAATTTAAGGCAATATACTCTAGATTTAAATGTAAGATCTCGTGCAGATTACAGTAACTTTAAAGAGTTTTGGGATGGAGAAGATTTTAACCTACTGATAGATAATGGTGAGTCTAATATAGGTGGTAATGGTGATGCGTGGGATATATCATACAACAGTGTTCTTCAAACGGAGTCTAGAGCACCACTTCAAACAGATATGCCTACGCCAAGAAATGAAGATATTAATTTTAAGTTTTTTAGAGATAGCTCCACTAATCAGTTGTTCTTACTATGTTCAGCTGGTATAGAGTGTCGGTGGAGCACAATTTTTGATATAAGGAATGTAAAGCACTCTTACATAAATAATTTTAGAATTCAAGTAAATAGAGTTCCTGGAGATACAGTTGTATTTGAGACAATACCTGCTGAGGCTTTAGATGATGTGTGGTATGAGAATGATTTATCTTTTCCTATTGATAATTTAGGTCAGCATACCGGTAATGTTCAGAATCAGCTTATTAATTTTGAGAATGGATCTAGTGGAACGACAACACCACAGGATGCTATTATTGACACTGGCTTTTATAACTGTATATCTTTTGGAAATGGAGTGGAGAGCTATAAGATTAGAGATTCAATAAAAGGGAAACCTTTAAATTTTGGAAATAGAGTAAGCACAACATCTGCTCAATTATATAAAGAATCTGATAGATTTGCAGACTTGACTTATAGCGGCGTGTTTAATGATGAGACTAATGTAAATAAACTTAATGAGTTTAATTTAGGTCTTTTAAACTATAAGCCTCTTGAGACTTCTTTTGGTCCTGTAGAAAAATTATACGGAAGAAAAGATGATATACTCACTTTACAGGAAGATAAGATTTCTTATGTTTTAGTGGGGAAAGACTTACTTAGTGATGCTAGTGGAGGTGGAGTATTGACATCTGTTCCCACTGTTCTTGGTAAGCAAGTTCCTAGAATTGAAGAGTATGGTATAAGCTCAAACCCAGAGAGTTTTTCTTCGTATGGAGCTGATAAATATTTTACTGACTCTAAGAGGGGTGCTGTAATAAAACTTAGCGGAAGCTCTCTTGGTAATGATCAACTAGAAGTTGTTTCTGAGTATGGTATGCGTGGTTGGTTTAGAGATTTCTTTGTAGAAACTACAAATAATCAGAAGCTTGGAGGATTTGATCCTTACATGAATGAGTATGTTTTATCTACTAATAGCCAGACTGCGGAAGTTGTAGGTAATTGTCTTCAGTGTGGTGTAACTGAGAATGTATTTGTTAATCCATCGGAAGAAACAATATACTGTGTAAATGTAGGTCAAGATATTGGATCAGTAGTTGTAGACTACGTAATTCCTAATGCTGCTTCTGACGATATTGTAAGTCAAGTAAATACTCCTAGTACAGGAACAGGATTAGTTGATATTACAAGTGAATCTGGAATTGACTTAGTTACTCAAGGAACTAACACAGGTGTTGGATATACCATAACTGCATATTACAATGGTATTGAGTTTGGTACTTCGGGAGTTGTGTTTATGAGTGGGTCTTTTACTATTCCTAAAACCTCAGTAACTGCTACTAGCGTCACTCTGGTTGTAACGACCACTTCAACAACGGCTGATACGATTCAAATAAATACTAGCTGTCCTATTCAAGATATAATGACAATCTATAATATAGCTTTAAGTAGTAGTAATGAGGCAACTCAGTCTATCCATAATCAATATTCTTGGATCGACGGAGCGTTCTCATCTGCAGTTCAATCAAACCAGGTTTTACTTGCTGATTCAAGTATTATACCTATTGTTTCTCAGTATGCAGCCGGATCAGGGCCTATAGGTTCTTTCGCTCCATCTGCAGGCGCTACGGTTAGTATTATAAGTAACAAATTACAGGATGATAACTTCTTATTTAGCACTACTTCTAATAAGCTTCAGTTTTTAAGAACTGATATTACTTATGGAAATAACTCTGCGGATATATTAGCTTTAGTGGCAGCAGCTACTACCGCTTCTCCTATTGTTACTAACATTAATCAGAACTACGCAAACTTCACTATGCCTACTGGAACTGCTGCTCAAGATAAATTATATTTAATATGGGATTACAGAGATTCTACTAGTGCGATACTGAATGTAGATAATAATTACGTTGACGCATGTTGCCCTGGTATTCCAATAGGCCCTGTTGTAGGGTGTGGAGTAGCTAATGCTTACGCAGGAGGATCTGTTTTTCCAGATGTTTCGAATGTTACGGTAGGAGCAGCCATTGGTAGTGTATCACTTAGCTTTAATATGAGCTCTGCTGCAGGAACTTCTTCTATACCTTCGAAGATTGTCGTTAAATATGACGGAGTAACTGTTATAGACACTGGTTATAGAGGAGACGTTAGCTATCAAGGGGCATTAAACTCCGCTTTAGCGGCGTTAGGTTTCCCTGCGGAAAATATAGTTGGCGCTGGAGTAGGAACTGCAACATTCACTAAATCTGCTACCTCACCAACGACTGCTATTGTAGAAGTATATTCTCCTTTAGACAACAACGTATGGAGTACAACACTAAACTGTCCAATCTAAAAATAAATAAATGGCACAAGGAACTTATTATTTTGATGCAGCTACTTTCGCGAGTGCAACTGCAGTATTTACAGATTCAGATCTTACTATTTGCGCTGCAGACGGATACTATTCTGATGGCGTAATTTCTCGGCAACTTGTAAACTGCGTGTTGTTAGACGCTGTAGTATGTCCTGATTGTGGTGGTAGCCCAACGCCTCCAGCTCTTGTATTTACTTGTGCGATTGCTTCGTTATCTATAAATAATGGAACGGTGGGTAATGCTGTTACAGGAAGTGTTGTTAATGGAACTATTCAGGGAGGGTTTACTCCTTCCACTTATTCCTTGGGAACTAACGCATATACAGCTAGCGTTCTAGCTCCAGCTCCTTATACTAATGCCGGCGTAACAATCGGACCTTGTTCTGCAAATGCTGTAGGATCCTCTGTTCCTATTGTCCCACAGCCAACTTTGGTTTACTATTACTTAAGAGGATGTCAAAACGCCGCTGGAAATGTGCCTGGAAACGGATATAAAAATTTAACGACTGCTCCTGGTAATTCTCAGAGATTCCTTGACGGTAATTCAGGTGATTTTTGGACTCATGACTCCAACCAACCTACTGTTTCTTCAACCACTGACACAGTTCCTTCTACAACACAGATTGTAGCTGGGGCGTTTGGTTGTCCTGACGTTACTAGAAATGGATATTTGCTTCAAAGATGCAGTGATTTGAATAGTAATTTTTTCTTTATCACTAACGATAGTTTTGCTACTGCTCAAAGAGTGGAGAGCGCGGGAGTTTCCTATATTATTAATGGTATATATGGCGGCGGAGGGCAATCGGAAGTTCCTAATGTTACTGCTGTTTCTCCTTTAGTTATTGGATGTCCTGCATTACCTCCTACTCCTGTTCCTTTTACATGTTCTGATGCGGTTCTTACTATATCAGACGGTATTGTTGGTAATCTTGTAGAGGCTCAAACTGCTAACGGTACGGTTGTTTTATCGTCTATTAGCCCTAACACATATCAGGCTGGGACTACAACTTATAACGCTAATATTGAAGTTACGGTTACCTCTGTAGTTAGAGGGGGTGAAGATGTTGAGGTAAGTAATCCAAATGCACTTGTACCTTGCCAGGCTCAGGGACTTGGAGAAGTTATTACTCCTATTTTAAATATGTCTCCTAACTCTATAAATTATCCTGGAGGTTATGCTGATAATAGGATTCTTAATATTACTGCAAACGGGCCTTGGGCCTTGACTTTCAGCGGAGGAGGTACGCCCTCTAAAACTGGACAGTATTTTTCAGTTAGTCAATCTTCAGGAACGGGTAATGCTAGTGTTTCATTACTTTATAATGGAGGAGTAAATGGCTGGGCAAATTCTGGATTTGTTGAATTAAGAGCTGGTAATGCGTTTGGTAGCATTGAAGATACTACCGCATTAACAATTCAAATAGAAGGGCCTGCGTAATTAGGTGTAAGTTACTTGTATTTTCATTAATTTAGAGGTATAAATTAAATTAAATGGATACTATATTTATTCAGATTGCCAGCTATAGAGATCCAGAGCTACTTCCTACCATCGAGGATTTGCTTTGTAACGCTAGTAATCCAGCAGCTTTAAAAATATGCATAGCTCATCAGCATAGCAAGGAAGATGCTTGGGATGTTTTAAGTCAATACGCTAATGATGATAGGTTTATTATAATAGATATACCTCATGAAGAATCTTTAGGGGCTTGTTGGGCTAGAAATCAAATTCAGCAGCATTACTCTGGAGAGAAATATACATTACAAATAGACTCGCATCACAGGTTTGTTAAGGGTTGGGATACTAGTTGTGTAGAGATGATTGAATCTCTTCAGTTAAAAGGCTATAAGAAACCTTTGCTAACGGGGTATATGCCTGCTTATATTCCTAACGAATATCCTTTAGGCAAGGAAGATAAACCGTGTGGAATGTCGTTCGATAAATTTACTTCAGAGGGTGTTGTTTTTTTTCTACCTTACTATTTAGATGAATCTATAACTGAGCCTGTCCCCGCAAGATTTTATTCTGCTCATTTTGCTTTTACCCTTGGTTTATTTTGTGAAGAGGTTAAGCACGATCCTTCGTTTTACTTTCATGGAGAAGAAATAACAATAGGTGTTAGGGCTTATACTTGGGGGTATGATTTATTTCATCCTCATAAAATGGTTTGCTGGCATGAGTATACTAGAGAAAATAGAACTAAGCATTGGGATGACGATAAGGAGTGGCATTTAAAGAATGATGTTGCTCACGCAAGAACTAGACAATTATTAGGAGTTGACGGTGAGGTTTGCTCCCCTTGTAATAAAAATACATTTAAAGGTTATGATGTTGGAGAGGATAGGTCTATTGCTGACTACGAGATTTATAGTGGTATTAGGTTTAAGGATAGATCTTTAACTGAAAATTGTTCTTTAAATAAAGTTCCTCCAGGAAATTCTAATGAAATTTATTTTTTAAAATTTAAGGATTCATTTGAAATTCGTAAAGATTTCTTTAAAGATGAGAATTATGATTTTGCTGCTTTTATTTTTGAAAACAAGAATGGAAATTCCGTATATCGTGAGGACTTAAGTAGAGATATGATCCGTGACCTGCTGAATGGGTCTGAGGAGAGCGTTAGTGTCGTTAAAGAGTATAATGGATCTACACCCTACAAATGGATATTATGGCCTTACAGCTCCTCTAGTGGCTGGGGAGAAAAGATAGAGACTAGAATCTAACTCTAATACATTGAGAATAAAATCGTAATTTTGTAATCACAATATTTATATATGAGTTTATTTGAAAGATGCATAAGCGTAAGACCAGGGGACGAGACCAGACGAACCGGGATTTATAATGGCGGAGGCAGACAATACGAAATAGCTAATGCATTAACTGTAACTATAAACGGTACAATGGTGGTGGGCACTGGCACTTTAGATGTCAGGTCAGTTATAGAGGTTAGTTATTCTGAAGGCGAAGGCGAAATTTTAGCTCAAGGAGTCATAGTAAATGCTGATGGATTAGAAGTCATTAATTTTTATGGAAATAATGCTATTCGAGCGGATCTCAATAATCCTTCTGCTCAAGGCCAAGGTGAGACATATGTTCAGAGTGGTGTCTTACCAGCAGGAGATTACAAGATATACCTTTTCCCTATAGTTTTAGAGGGAACAAACATGAACGGAAGAGCAAAATTATGCTTTAGGGGAGAGCTTACGGAAACTCCAGTTCCTACTGTAACTCCAGTTCCTACACCGCTGCCTACACCTACACCTGCGCCGACACCTGCGCCGACACCTGCGCCAACTGCAGTTCCTACACCTACACCCATTCCAGAAAATCCTGTACCCGAACCAATAGTCCCATTAGGGCCTCAGTATACTTTGTCGTATAGTAACGGTGTAAAGGGATGGCCTTCTTTTTATTCTTTTAATCCTGATTATATGATTGGAATGAATAATTATTTTTACACTTTTAATCAAGGAAATTTATACAGACATAATACGAATCCTCTTTATAATAACTATTACGGAACTCAATACAGCTCTAGGATTACTACTGTTATGAATGAGAACCCTCTTTTTAATAAGATATTTAAAACCATAAGTCTGCATTCAGATAAGTCTTGGGAGACAAGTTTATCAACTGACATTGAGAGCAATGGGTATATCAGTTCTAATTGGTATAAGAAAAAAGAAGGGGCTTGGTTTGCTGATGTTAAAAGTACAAATCAAATTCCTGCTATACTGGATACTTTTAATTTACGATCTGTAAACGGTATAGGTCGCATCACTAGTTATACAGGAGCTGCAGACACAAGGTTCTTTAACTTTACGGTGGATATAGATTCTATTATTAGCGTGGGAGATTATCTATATTATAACAACTCATCCACAAATACACCAGCTTTGGCGGGTCAAATTACAGCTTTAGTGCAGGGAAGGATTACTGTTGACGCAACGATATTAGGGGCTACTGCTCCTGACACTGAGAATGCGTTTATAATTGCTTACAAAAACACACTCGCTGAATCACATGGTTTACTAGGGCACTATTGCTTGATTACCATTGAAAACAGTGATGTTACTGCTTCGGAATTATTCGCGATAGAGTCAGATGTAATGAAAAGTAATCCCTAAAAATTAGTATCTTTGCTATTGAATCTAATCTAATAGTATGAAATTGAGTATAAGAAAGTTAAACTCTTCTGATTATGACGATATTTTAGTCAAATGGTGGAAGGATTGGGGATGGGTAGCCCCACCAAAAGATTTCTTACCTGAAGATGGTGAGGGTGGATTAATAGTTTTAGACGGAGATACACCTGTTTGCGCAGGATTTATATATATGACGAATTCAAAAGTTTCGTGGGTTGATTGGATTATTTCTAGCAAGGAATACAAAGGCAATCGTAAAGAAGCTCTTGATATGTTAATAGAGACACTAACCAATACCTGTGAAGCTAACGGAAGTAAATTCATTTATGCTTTGCTAAAACATAAAGGATTAGCTAATACTTACAAAAGAATGGGATACACAGAAGGAGACGTCTACACACAGGAAATGATAAAATCAATATAATATGGCAATAGCAACAGCAACAGCAATAGCACTAGGCATATCTGCGGCATCTGCAGGAGCGAGTTTTGTACAGGCAGGCAAGCAAAGAGACGCAGCAAGAAAAGCTTCTGATGAGGCAGCCGAAGCTATAGCAGACGCAAAGAAAGAGCTATCGGTAAATTACCTAGAAGGACTTTCTATAAATAAAGAAGCTTATGAATTGGAGCGTGAAGCTTTACTTTCATCTGGAGCACAAGTTTTACAAGCAGCGCGAGAGGGCGAGCGTGGAGCTGGAGAGGCTGCAGGCAGAGTGGCTTTAGGAATGCAAGCAGGACAAGCTGGGCAGAGAATTGGTATGAATAATGAATTGATGGAAATACAAAAAGCTGCAGCTAAAGAGGATTCTGCTTTAGCTACAAAGAGGGCTAATTTAAATCTACTTGAAGCTAAAGGTTTTGAGATGGAAGCTGCAGACGCAAGAGCTGCAAGAGTGGCTGCGAAACAAGCTGGAGTTAATTCAGTGCTTAGTCTTGGTCAACAGGCCATGAAGATTCCCGGTTTATATGGGAATGTTGATCCTCTCACTATAGATGACGCGGCTCTACAAGAGAAGTATCAACCAGGGGTTAATGAATATGAGGTAAGTATTGATCCTACGAAAGATGCAATGATTAATAAATCTATGTTTCCTGATATTTTTGGCAACTTAGACTCACTCACAACACGTACAGTTTAAATAAATTATAACATGGGATACGGTTACGTAAGAGACGATACGCCTACACAGATAAATTGGGGTGAAATTGGTAAACAAATGACAGACTCTATTGCAGCGGAAGTTGCAGATAGAGAGGGTAGAAAGGCAGCTATTGACGCTGCTAGCAATGAATACTCTAAATCCCTGTTAGATCAACCTCAAGGGTCAAATGCAGAGTCAAATAGATTCATGGCGGATTTCTCTAAAGATGCTATGGATCAGGCGTCAAGAGATCTTAGTGATTTAAGAAATGGAATAATTTCAGAGAGAGACTACTACAAAAGAAGAGCCAACCTAGGCCAAGGAACTGACCTAATGTTTAAGGCAGGTGAATCTTTTAATGCTAATTATGATAAGGCAATGGAGCGTCTTAGTAGTGGCATCAGCTCTAATGAAGAAATATTTGATCGATCAATGATGGAGGGTTATTTAAACTTTAGTTCAACTGGAGCTTACATAAACCCACTTACCGGAGAGGTCAATGTCGCTAAAAGAATTAAGAATAACGATGGCAGTGGTTTTAGATTATCTAATAATCCAGGGGAATTTTCTAATGCCTCAGAACTATTGAGACTATCTACAGCACAATACGATAAGTATGATCTTCAAGGAGCGGTTGTAAAAGCTGTTGAAGGTTTAGGTGAGCAGGCATATAAAGATGGCCTAGGTAATAACACTACACAGGCTTTCAATGCGTTATATAGTGATGAAGCTGGAAGAAAAAAAATGCAAGCTGCTAAGGCGAGTATGATTGAATCCTTTACGGCTAATGAAAACCATGTATCTAGCATACTTTCTGATCGTTTAGGATATAAATACACAATGAGTGCAGAGGATGCAGCTGCAGATTCTAATTTGATTTTAAAAAATCCTGACGGGTCTAAAGACTTTACCACTGCAAATGGTAAAAAGCAACTGGCAGCCGCTAAGAAAGAAGTGGGTGATTTATTTGAAGCATCTTTAGATGTGAAGATAACAGAGAGAGCTGAACTCACAGAAAATGAGATTAACAGGTCAGGGCTTGAGCAACAAAGAATTGATATATCTAGAGGAAAAATAGGGAAGAAATCACCTGATTTTCAAACGATTAAACTTTCTGTAAATAAAGAAATCGACGCTCTAGATTTTACAGACATAGATTTTACAACCGAAGAGTCCGTTTTTAAATTAAAAGAGATGTTATCTCCGTATGTAGATATAGGAGAAAGTTTCGTGGGAGATGATGTAATAATATTATCGACGCAAGGAAAAGACGATATGAAAATTCCCTTAGATTTTTTCTTTGAGAAAGGGAATAGAGGTGTAACTGCAAAAATATTTAAGGAAAAAATAAAAGAATATATCACCCCTGCATCGGAAGATGAGGTATTAAAATACGTCTTGAAGTATGGTGATCTCGGGGTAGATGAACTTGGAGTACCAATACAACAATAAT
>TARA_R110001592_G_scaffold241411_1_pt1 | contig 35733 bp, 29 predicted proteins | sample TARA_R110001592 | Tara Oceans TARA_R110001592 (sample SAMEA4398387) | marine metagenome | biome: Polar Biome; feature: [SRF] surface water layer (ENVO:00010504); material: water (ENVO:00002006), including particulate matter (ENVO:01000060) such as... | depth 5 m | reverse complement strand
CTGAATGACAAAAATGGTATTATGAATAAATACGGACATTCAAAAAAATTTTAATGTGAGAGCGTAGCGGTTCCATACGCTCTCAATTTTTTAATTAACTTATTATCAAATAATTATAAAAATTTAAACGTATGAAAAAAGTAATTCATAAATCAGACAGTAGAGGATTTGCCAATCATGGTTGGTTAAAGTCGTATCACACCTTTAGTTTTGCAAGCTATCAAAATCCAGAGCGCATGGATTTTGGGGCATTAAGAGTGCTTAACGATGATTTAGTACAACCCAAAATGGGTTTTGGCACACATCCCCATCAAAACATGGAGATTATTTCTATTCCATTAAAAGGGGCTTTATCACATCAAGATAGTATGGGCAATAAACGAGCTATTGAGGTTGGAGAAGTGCAAGTGATGAGTGCTGGAACTGGATTGACACATTCTGAATTTAATGATAGCAAAACAGAGGAAACCAATTTTTTGCAACTTTGGATTATCCCAGAAGAAATGGGTGTAAAACCTAGTTATGAGCAACGAAAATTTGATGCTGGCATGCAAAAGAATAAACTACAAACGGTAGTTGCACCAAAAGATAAACTGGAAGGTAATGCGTTACCTATTAATCAGAAGGCATATATATATCGAATAGATTTGGATTTGGAGCACAGTGTGTCTTTAACAGTAAAAAACAGAGGTAATGGGTTTTATGTTTTTGTTGTTGAAGGCTCTGTTGAAATAGATGACACTGTTTTAAAGACTCGCGATGCCATCGGAATTTCAGAAATGGAATGGATTAAAATAACGGCAAAATCAAATTCAAAATTGATTATTATTGAAGTTCCTATGGTATTTTAATAAATATTCAATCTAATAACATAATTAAGCATCTGTGATTGGATGCTTTTTTGTTTAAAAATACGATATTTGTGTTTCAATTTGCGCAAAGGATTACTCGTTTGCTTTTAATTTTTAAATTTGGAAGTCGTGAATGTTATACATTTGAAGTGGCATCCTTTTAATTTGTTGAAATTAAAAGATAAAGCGAAAAGCCTGTCCTTGTTATCTAACAAGGAGGCGCCCTAAAACAAAATTTTAATTATGGGAATGAATAAAAATACAGTGTTGGCATGGGCCACAACGATTATGATTATTGTAGGATTATGTTTAATTGCAATGGGAGCCTTTAGGTACGACGATGTTGCTGGTTGGGGTTTTGCGGCTGTAGGGATTGGTTTTTTTGCCATTGCATGGGTGTTTAATGCTTTAAAAGGACGCGTGTAAAAAGGTTACAGTTTTCAGTGGCAGTAGGCAGTCAGCTCAATATTAAGGCTTTTTAAGGTTATAATATTTGTAAAATTCAGCTTTTAAATTATAAAAGGCATGTGTCTAACAACTTAGGGAAATAAACCCATCAATTAATAAACATATAAACATAAAAAATGAGCGACGATAAAAAAGTTATTTTTTCGATGACTGGTTTAACTAAAACCTATCAAGGAGCTAATACGCCTGTTTTAAAGAATATTTATTTAAGCTTTTTCTATGGCGCTAAAATTGGAATTTTAGGGCTGAACGGCTCGGGTAAATCCACATTGCTTAAAATTATTGCCGGAATTGAAAAAAATTATCAAGGTGATGTTACGTTTCTTCAAGATTATTCGGTTGGCTATTTAGAGCAAGAGCCTAAACTTGACGACACCAAAACAGTGATGGAAATTGTGCGTGAAGGTGCCGCTGAAACGGTTGCCATTCTTGACGAATACAATAAAATAAACGACATGTTTGGGTTGGAGGAAATATATTCTAATCCTGATAAGATGGATAAGTTAATGACCCGTCAAGCAGAATTGCAAGACAAAATTGACGCGAGTAATGCCTGGGAACTCGATACCAAGCTTGAAATTGCTATGGATGCGTTACGTACGCCTGATGGTGATAAGAAAATAGGTATTTTATCTGGTGGAGAAAAAAGACGAGTCGCTTTGTGCAGATTATTACTTCAAGAACCAGATGTGTTATTGCTTGATGAGCCGACTAACCATTTGGATGCCGAATCGGTTCATTGGCTGGAGCACCATTTAGCACAATATAAAGGCACTGTAATTGCAGTAACACATGATAGATACTTTTTGGATAATGTTGCTGGATGGATTTTAGAATTGGATCGAGGTGAAGGCATTCCTTGGAAAGGCAACTATTCGTCATGGTTAGATCAAAAATCGAAACGAATGGCACAAGAAAGCAAAGTCGCCTCCAAACGTCAAAAAACATTGGAACGAGAGCTGGAATGGGTGAGACAAGGCGCAAAAGGACGTCAAACAAAGCAAAAAGCGCGATTGAATAATTACGATAAGTTGCTGAGTCAAGACCAAAAACAACTTGATGAAAAACTTGAAATATATATTCCTAACGGGCCACGATTAGGAACAAATGTGATTGAAGCCATTGGTGTAAGCAAGGCCTATGATGATAAATTGTTATACGAGAGTTTAAATTTTAAATTACCTCAAGCCGGTATTGTTGGTGTTATTGGACCTAATGGCGCTGGAAAAACAACTGTTTTTAAAATGATAATGGGCGAGGAAACAGCAGATAAAGGAGAGTTTAAGGTTGGTGATACCGCAAAAATCGCTTATGTTGATCAAGCACATTCCAACATTAACCCAGAAAAAACAATTTGGCAAAATTTTAGTGATGAGCAAGAGCTTATTTTAATGGGTGGAAGAGAAGTAAATTCCAGAGCTTATTTAAGTCGTTTTAATTTTTCTGGTGGGGAGCAAAACAAAAAGGTAAAACTACTTTCTGGTGGTGAGCGTAACCGTTTGCATTTAGCGATGACCCTTAAAGAAGAAGGTAATGTATTATTATTAGATGAGCCAACGAACGACCTTGATGTAAATACCTTACGCGCCTTGGAAGAAGGTTTGGAAAATTTTGCAGGTTGCGCCGTAGTTATTAGTCATGACAGATGGTTTTTAGATAGAATATGTACTCATATTTTAGCATTTGAAGGCGATTCTCAAGTGTATTTCTTTGAAGGTAGTTTTAGTGACTATGAAGACAACAAAAAGAAACGACTTGGTGGCGATTTGGTGCCTAAACGTATTAAATATAAAAAGTTGGTTAGATAACAAAAGAAGATATCTTAAAGTGTGGTTTTACGTCATTGCGAGGAACGAAGCAATCTGTAAGTTGTTAGTAACCTATCAACAGATTACTTCACAACTACGTTGCTAACTTCTAAACAAAATATATTTTATTTATCGTTAATGTTCGTAATGACTACTTATTTTGACTTTTTAGCCTCTTTTTTTAATTATCACCGTACATGTGGCCTTCGGTAAAATCTTTATATTTTTCTTCTCGCTTGGCTATTTCCTCACTTATCTGATCTAAACGTTCATTTTCTTTTTTAAGTTTATAAGATTTCCTTACACCTAAAATCAGTAATATTGAGAAAAAGACAACTACAATGATCAAAACCGTTACAATATCTGATTGACTTATTAAAGGTATTATTGACGAAGTAATAGTTAAGAAGACTGACAGCATAATTAATGCAAAATTTGGTTTAATAGCAACCCAAAGATAATGATTTTTATTTATTTACAGAACAATGAAAAATCTATAATCCAATATAAATCATTTGAATGTCCGTATTCATTCATAATACCATTTTTGTCATTCAGAATGGAGTGAAACGAAATGAAGAATCTATTGAAAATCAATGAGATTCCTCCTTTGTCGGAATGACAAAATTATTATGTTTTCAGACTTATGGCACATTACGGACATTCAATAAATCATTAAATTAAATTTAAGATCATCAAGTTTGCTCATTTATAAATGGATTTTTCAGAAATTGCAATATATCTAATTTACACTTAAAAAAAGTAGTATGCATAAGTATAAAGTGAAGAACGTTCATACCGAATTATTATCAAAGCAATGTTATACTCTAAATAAAATCACTTTTGACTATTTAATGAATAATGGAAATTGGGTAACCCAAATTCGAGAATGTTATGACAGAGGTGATGGCGCTGGTATATTGTTGTATAATAGGGAAAAGCAGACCGTGATTTTAACAAAACAGTTTAGAATGCCAACCTACATGAATGATAATAAAGATGGCTTTTTAATTGAAATTTGTGCCGGTATGTTGGATAAAGATAATCCAGAAGCCTGTGTTATAAGAGAGGCTGAAGAGGAAGTAGGGTATAAGTTAAAAAGTGTAAAGAAAGTTTATGAAGCGTATTCGTCCCCTGGAGTGATGACAGAAAAGATGCACTATTTTATTGGTGAGTATGCTGATAGTATGAAAGTTAGTAATGGTGGTGGATTGGAAAGTGAGCACGAAGATATTGAAGTTTTGGAATTGCCATTTAAAGAAGTTATCAATATGCTAAACAGAGGAGAAATTGAAGATGCACGAACCATTATATTATTACAATATGCCCAATTACATAAATTGCTTTAATTTTTTAAAAAACCAACTCCATCTTAATATCACAACGTGCATAAGGGCAATTGTCTTCTACAGGAATTTCCACAAAGCCATATTTTCTATATATATAAATGGCGTTTTCTAGCTTTTTGTTAGAATAAAGAATGATGGATGTTAAATTTTTTTCTTTAGAAAAATCAATAGTATGTTGCATTAAATGTTGACCAATCTTTAAACCTCTATAAACTGGATTTACAGCCATTTTTGTAAGTTCAAAAACAGACGGGTTTTCTTTTGGCATTAAAGCAATTGTTCCTATAATCTTATTATCTAACTCGGCAAAAAAGATATAGCCTCCTTTATTAATGATATATTTTAAAGGATTGCTTAGCACCTCCTCGTCATAAGGTTCAACATAAAAATAGGCGCGAAGCCATTCTATGTTCAAATCATAAAAGTTTTGAGCATATTTAGTATTAAAGGGTATAATTTTAAGTGGCATTGGCTTTAATAAAATCAGTGATTAAATATGTAATAAGTTTTCCTGTTTGGCTTTCGTTCTCAGGTGTAGCAATAGCTTCACAAATGTGCAGATAGCACGCATTTTCATGTTTGCCAAAGTAATCAACAAATTGTCTTGCTTTGTTTACGCTAAAGCCACTGGGCGTCATGGCGCTGGTTTGTATATTTTCAATGGCATCACAATCTATTTCAATTCCAAATGGAGCTGTTGAAACATGCTCTAAAGCCCGACACATTTCATTCTTAAAAGACAGTTCTTTTCTAATTTCAATAGATTCAAACGTATTAAAAGCAATAGATTTAATTTTTCTAAGTGTATTAAAAAGATTTTGAGAGGTGTAATTTTCATGAATACCAAATACAAAATATTTTTTTAAAAAGCCTTCAGCGTATGCATACGAAAATCCGTTACCGCTATGACGCCCTTCTTCGGGTCTAAAATCTGAATGGGCATCAAAATTAATGACGTTTATAGGGAATCCATACGCTAATGCACTTCCTTTAATATTTCCATAAGCGTTATTGTGTCCGCCACCTATAATAATCGGCTTTTTTCCTGCAGAAACTATTTGTTCAATGACATAAGTTACTTTAGCATCAATCTTTTTTACTGTTTTTCTTGCTTTCAAAACATCTTTTGAAATGGACTGATCTAAGGCAGAAACTTTTAACATTTCCTTGTTAAAATCGAGATAGCCAAGAATTAATACACGACGAGCTTTTGTAAACTCATTATTTTGTATATTTAAAAGAAATTTTATCACCATGTCCCAGGTGTTGTAAGCACCTGATTTTCCGTAATTTGCAAACACACCAACATCTTCGGGGAGTCCAATTATTACATAGTCAACATCCAAAGATTGAAGTTTTTCGTATATGTTTGAAATGGATGATAAGGTGTTTACATGTTCGCCAAATTTGGATTCACCGGAACGCTTGTTTAGTAATTTTTTTAAGTCGGAATCATTAAATAAAACTAGGTTATCCATTGAAGTAATTTTTTTTTGAATACTTAAAAATACAGATTTATTTACTCATAGCATTAAAAATAATAAGTATAAAAAATTAAAAAATCATTGAAATCTAATAACAAATTTAAAACAAACAATTATGGAAAACAGTAATAGTGGAATGGGCTTAAAAGTAGCATTAGGAATCGCTTTAGTTCTTTTTTTAGGAACAGCGTTTTATTCTCTTAATCTTTACAATGAAAGTAGCAAAACAAAAAAGGACTTAACAGAGCAAAAGCAATTAGTAATGAACGACTTAAACGCTATGGCAAAACAATATGATGAAGCCATTAGCGAGAATACAGTTGCCAACGAAAATTTAGTAGAAGCAAGAGGTCGTATTCAAGGTTTGATTGACTCTTTAAAAATTTCTGAAACTAATGTAAAAAGTCTTTGGAGATACAAACAAAAATATGTGTTGCTTCAAAAAGAAATGGATGTGCTAATGGCTCAAAATGATTCATTACGAGTTCAAAACTCGTATTTGGCAACATCTTTAGATAGTACTCGTGTTCGTTTGGAAGAAAGAACGATGTTTACAGATTCATTATTGGTTCAAAATACAGCATTAGCGGAGGTTATGGAGAATGCATCTGTGTTATCGACCGTTGGATTAAAAGGATTTGGTGTTATTGAAAGAACTTCTGGTAAATTAATTCCAACTGAAAGAGCTAGTCGTGCCGATAAAATTAGAGTATGTTTTACTGTGGCACAAAACAAATTGGTTCAAGCTGGAGATCAAGAATTATATGTTCAAGTAATTGACCCAAAAAATAACACATTAGGTGCTAACGAACAAGTTACATTTGGAGAAAAAACACTTAACTACAGTATGATAAGTAAATTTAATTACGAAAATACAAGTCTAAATGTTTGCGAATTTGTTGCATCAAAAGGAGATAAGGAATTTGAAAAAGGACGTTATGTCGTAAATATATTTAATGCAAAAGATTTAGTTTCCACTTCAGAATTCACACTTAAATAATAGGAATGAATTTTTAAAAAACCCGAAAGACAACTAACTTTCGGGTTTTTTATTGAACCCATCTTGACTTTTGTTTTTAACCGAAAATGAGATGAAATTTGTTCAGAAGAGGCACTTTTTGCGGTATATAGCAGAGCTACACACAAGAAAAGTAACGAAATATGGGCGAATTTCAACCATTTTTTAGGAAACAGAAAAAGTCAAGATGGGTTCATTTATAAAAATCAGTAATTAATCATTTTACCGTTTATAAGTACAGCTTCAATATTGTTGTCGCCAAAAGCGTATGGTAAGTAGTGATAACTAGGAATTGGCTTTGTGATAATAATATTTGCTTTTTTTCCAATAGTGATACTACCATAGTTATTAGCTATTCCCATGGCATAAGCACCATTGATCGTGGCAGCATTTATGGCTTCTTCAGGTGTCATTTTCATTTTAATGCAGGCAGTGCTCACAACAAAATTCATATTTCCACTAGGTGTAGATCCAGGATTATAATCAGAGGCAAGCGCTACGGGCAATCCTGCATTTATAAGTTGTCTTGCAGGTGTGTAAGGAATACTCAAAAAATAAGAACAAGATGGAAGTGCCACCGGCATCGTATCACTGTTTTTAAGCGCATTGATGTCGTCTTTATTAAGTTCCTCTAAATGATCTACAGAAAGGGCATTAAATTTTATGCCTAAAGCCACACCACCAAACGCGTTAAATTGATTTACATGAATTTTAGGTATCAGCCCATATTTAGTTCCAGCGATTAAAATCCTTTCAGTATCATCAAGTGTAAAATATCCTTTTTCACAAAAAACATCAATAAAATCGGCTAATTGTTCTTCTGATATTTCAGGAAGCATGTTGTCAATAATAAGATTAATGTATCCTTGTTTGTCATTTTTATAATCTGAAGGAATGGCATGTGCTCCTAAAAAAGTAGCTTTAATCTTTATGGGAAAATTTTGTTGTATTCGTTTTATAACGCGAAGCATTTTTAATTCGGATGCCACATTTAATCCGTAACCGGATTTTATTTCCAAGGCACCAGTCCCCAATTTAATAACGTCTTTTACACGTTCTATGGATTGGGTATAAAGATCTTCTTCGCTCGTACTTTGAAGCTTTTTCGCCGAATTTAATATGCCGCCACCTCGATTTGCAATTTCCTCATAACTTAATCCATGTATTCTGTCCACAAATTCTTGTTCTCTGTGTCCAGAATAGACTATATGTGTGTGAGAATCACACCAAGTTGGCAATACAATTTTTCCCGAGGCATCGATTATTGAATCTGCAGCTAGTTCTGGACAAGTTTCCATACCCCCAAAATCCTTTATGGTTTCATTTTCAATTAAAAGAAAGGCATTTTTAATAGAAGGGAGCACGTTCATTTCTGCTCCGGAAACTTTTGCAATATGAACATCTCTAATTTGAAGAAGTTCCTTTATATGTGTTATCAGTAAAGTCATAGAGTAAAAGTACGCGATATTTTTTAGAACAAGTGATATTTTTAGCTCAAAATTTTTTTATAAAACATGACAAAAATCATTTTAAAAGTCAATAAAAAAAATTGAAATAAAACACAAAAAAAAAGTATTAAACCTTTGATTTTATGGACTTAAAAATTTATTTCAATACTATTTTTAGAGTACCTTTGTATAAAATTTGAACACATGAATAAAGCTATTTATATAGCAACAAGCGAACCTAACAGTGGCAAGTCTATTGTTACTTTAGGACTTATGAGAATGTTATTGGGTAAAACTGCAAACGTAGGCTATTTTAGACCCATAATTGATGATGATTTGAATGATAAAATTGATAATCATATCAATACCATATTAACGTATTTTGAATTAAATATTCATCCAGATGAGGCTTTTGCCTTTACACGATCAGAATTTATAAATAAAAGAAATTTAGGAAAGGAAGGCGAAATATTTGACACTATTATTGAAAAATATAAAGCGTTAGAAGACAAAAACGACTTTATGCTGGTTGAAGGCACTGACTTTTCTGGAGAAGGGGCAGCAATAGAATTAGATGCTAATATTTTAATAGCAAAAAACTTGGGTATTCCTGCTATTATTGTAAGCAGCGGTATTGGCAAAACTTTAAATGAATTTGTAAACGGATTGCATTTAGCTTATGATTCATTTCGAGAAAAAGAGGTAAAAGTATTAGCGGTCATCGCTAATAAAGTACAAGAAAAGAACATACCAATTATTATTGAAGGCGTTGAGAAAAATTTACCAAAAGGTGTTATTGTTAATGCGATTCCTTTAATACCATCTTTAAAAAATCCAACCGTAAAGGAAATTGCACTGGCAATAGACGCTAAAATTATCTTTGGTACTGAATTTATCAACAATCAAACCAGTAGTTTTAAGGTAGGTGCCATGCAATTACGTAATTATTTAACGCAGTTAGAACAAGATTGTTTAATTATTACACCGGGTGACAGAGCAGATATTATTTTGGGCGCATTACAAGCAAATATTTCCAGTAATTACCCGACGGTTTCAGGAATTGTTTTAACTGGTGGGCTTTTACCAGAAGAGCCGATTGTTAAATTGATAGAAGGGTTACAACAAATTGTCCCTATTTTATCAGTTGCCAAAGGAACCTTTGAAGTAGCTAATAAAATTGGTTCAGTACGATCGCACATGTATGCCGGCAATAAAGAAAAAATTATAATTTCATTAAATACTTTTGAAAAATATTGTACCATAGAAAGGTTAACCGATAAGTTAATTACTTTTAAGAATGATGGAATTACTCCAAGAATGTTTCAGTATAATTTACTGAAACGGGCAAAAAAAACAAAAAAACATATTGTGCTTCCAGAAGGGAATGACGATAGAATTATTATTGCTGCAGCACGTTTGATTTTTATGGATATTGTTGATTTGACCATACTTGGGAACAAAGACCAAATACTTGAGGCAGTCAATAGATTAGGTTTGAAATTAGATTTAAACGATGTGACTATTATTAATCCATTGGAATCTGAATATTCTAAGGATTTTGCGAACACACTTTATGAATTACGTAAAGATAAAGGGCTTACTATTGATATTGCTGAGGATTTGATGAATGATGTCTCTTATTTTGGAACGATGATGGTTTATAAAGGCTTAGCCGACGGAATGGTTTCTGGGGCTGCTCATACCACACAACACACTATAAAACCTGCCTTACAATTTGTAAAAATGAAACCGTCGGTGTCTGTTGTGTCATCAGTGTTTTTTATGTGTTTAGAAGATAGAGTATCGGTCTTTGGCGATTGTGCCATTAACCCAAATCCAAACGCTGAACAGTTAGCAGAAATAGCCATTTCGTCGGCAGAATCTAGCATCGCTTTTGGTATTGAACCACGAATAGCGATGCTGTCCTATTCATCTGGCGCTTCTGGAAAAGGAGAAGAAGTTGATAAGGTTAGAAAAGCAACTGAAATTGTTAAACAAAAGAGACCCGAATTAAAAATTGAGGGCCCTATTCAATATGACGCAGCTGTTGATTTGGAAGTTGGAAAAAGCAAAATGCCAAACTCCGAAGTAGCAGGACAAGCAACAGTTTTAATTTTTCCAGATTTAAACACGGGAAATAATACTTATAAAGCCGTTCAACGTGAAACGGGTGCCTTAGCCATTGGTCCAATGTTACAAGGATTAAATAAACCCGTAAACGATTTAAGCAGAGGTTGTACGGTCGATGATATTTTTAACACGGTTATTATTACCGCAATACAGGCACAAGGAATTTAAAATGAATATATTAGTTATTAACTCGGGGAGCTCATCCATAAAGTATCAATTAATACAAATGCCCGAAGAAACCGTTGCTGCCAGTGGTTTGGTTGAGCGTATTGGTCTAGAAGGCGCATTAATTAGTTATAAATCCGGGGATTTTAAAATGACCAAAGAAGAGGATGTTCCTGATCATGAAACAGGACTGTTAAAAGTCACCGCTTTTTTATTGGATAAGGAATTTGGTGTTATTGATGATAAAGATAGTATTCATGTAGTTGGTCATAGAGTCGTGCACGGCGGAAAATCTTTTTCTAAGACAGTAGCAGTGACTCCAGAAGTTAAAGAAAAAATAAAAAGCCTAATTCCATTAGCGCCTTTGCATAATCCACCTAATTTAAAAGGAATCGAAGTAGCAGAAAAGGTGTTTCCAAATGCTAAACAAGTGGCAGTTTTTGATACGGCGTTCTTTCAAACTATGCCTCAAAAAGCCTATCAATACGCTATTCCGAAGAAATTTTTAGAAGACTATGATATAAGAACTTATGGATTTCATGGAACCAGCCATAAATTTGTAACAAAAAAATCTATTGAGTATCTAAAGGAAAATAATTCAGGATACTCTAACCTAATAACCATCCATTTAGGAAACGGTTGCAGTATTTCAGCAGTAAAAGACGGTAAAGCCATTGATCATTCTTTAGGCTTTGGGCCCGCAAATGGATTGATTATGGGAACCCGTGCAGGAGATATTGACCAATCGGTGATTTTCTATTTAATGGATAAATTAGGGTATTCTGCTCAAGCAGTAAAGGATGTTTTATTAAAAGAGAGTGGTATGCTTGGACTTACCGGTTATAGCGACATGCGAGATATAGAAGCAAAATCTGCTGAAGGAGACAAAAATTGCCGATTGGCTTTATATATGAATGGTTATAGAATAAAAAAATACATAGGATCTTATATTGCTGCAATGAATGGCCTTGACGCTATTGTTTTTACTGCAGGTATTGGAGAGAATAGTAGTGTTATTAGAAAAATTGTTTGTGAAGACATGGAATTCTTGGGACTGTATTTGGATCACAGAAAAAATGACGTACGAGGAAATACGATAAGAGCCATTAATGTTCCGGGGTCTTTAGTGAAAATTTTGATAGCCCCCACTAATGAAGAATTGGAAATAGCAAAACAATCTTATGAGCTGATAAACTAAAAGAGTTTAATGCACAATATTTATTTTTTTGAATGCCCGTCATTTGTCATAAGTTTGAAAACATAATGATTTTGTCATTCCGACAAAGGAGGAACCGCATTGATTTTCAATAGATTCTTCATTTCGTTTCACTCCATTCTGAATGACAAAAATGGTATTATGAATGAATACGGACATTCAAATTTATTTTTATTTCTTACAATTTTAATGTAAATTACATCGTTCTTGTAATTGCTTCAATGTTTTGACACTAATTTGAATACAAATCTCTCTTATTTAAACTCATTTATTAATGTTTCAGGCGAAGCTTTTGAGAAGCTTAAAAAGATTTCTACATTTAAAAGCCTTGGGCCACATATACAAATAGCGAAAATTGGCGAAACGCCTTCTAAAATTTATATGCTTGTAAAGGGCTTAATGCGTGTTTATTTGCCAACAGAATCGGGTAAAGAATTTAACAAGAACTTTTTTATGCCAATGAGTTTTGTAGGATCATATTCGGCATTAATTAAAAATGAACCATCTAAACTAATCTATGAATCGCTTACAGAATGTAAGGTTTATGAGATAGATTTCGATGAATTAATTAACCTTTGTAAACTTGATATTGCAATAAGCAATTTGTACAATAGAATTGTAGAACAGGTTTTTATAAAGTACGAGGAACGGCATCTTCAATTAATCTCGATGGATGCTAAACAGCGTTATTTGGAGCTTAGGAAGCAAATTTCAGATATTGATTTACTTATACCACAATATCATATAGCCTCTTATTTGAGTATAACTCCTGTCCAGTTAAGTAGAATTCGAAAAAATTTAGCCGATGTAGTTTATTAACATTTGTTAATAAGAATAATAAAGCAATAGTATATATTTACCTGATTTCCTTATTTATGAACAGATCAAAAAAGGATTGATAGCTAACCAACCAAAAAAAAAACAGGTAATTTTATTACCTGTTTTTTAATTTAATATAGGATTTATTGCTTCATTTTTATAACTATAAACTCGGTCCGTCTATTTAATTGATGCTCTTTTTCTGTACAACGGATAGTTCCGTCACATCCATTAATTAATTTGCGTTCACCAAAACCTTCATATTTTAAAATTCTTTCTGGATTTACACCTTTTGATACCAAATAGTCGAATGTTGATTTCGCTCTTTGTTGAGACAACCAATCATTAAATATTTTGGTTCCTCTAGAATCGGCGTAAGATTCAATTTTGATGATCATAGTTGGATATGTATTAACCATCATGTTTACTATTTTGTATAGTTCCAGTTCAGCATCCTTTCTAATATTGAATTTATCAAAATCAAAATAAATTGTTTTTAATTCGGCTATGGTTTCAATATCTAGAATAGGATTTAAAGAAAAGTCCGCAATGATACTTCTTGTTGTTTTATCAATGTTTTTTGATGTTACAAGTTTGGCATCGTCATTATATTTCGATTCATGAATGACTATTTTATAATCAGAATCTCTATCAATATTAATTTCATAATGACCATCGCCATCTGTTAGGGCATCTGCAATTTTATTGCCACCAGCATCTAATAATGTTATAGTTGCATTGATGATTGGCTTTTTATTAATAGCATCGGTAACAATGCCTTCAATTTGCAATGGTAAGATTCTTTCGTATGCATAGATGTCATCGCTACCAACACCACCCTCTCGGTTTGAAGCAAAATAACCATTAACGCCGTCAGCACTCATAAAAAACGAAAAATCATCTTTACTTGAATTAACAGGAACCCCTAAGTTTAAAACACTTACGATGGTATCGTTTTTATCTGAAAGAGTAGCAAACACATCCAATAATCCTAATCCAGGATGACCATCAGAAGAGAAGAATAGGATGCCTTCATTATTTATAAAAGGAAACACTTCGTTTTTTTTGGTATTTACAACATTTCCTAAATTCTGGGGTTTTCCAAAAGTCCCATTGGAATTAATATATACATAATAAATATCTGAACCCCCAATACTACCGGGCATATCGGATGCAAAATAGAGTTTTGTGCCATCACTGTTCAATGCAGGATGCCCCATTGAATAATCATCGCTATTAAAAGGTAACTCTTCTATATTGGTCCAAGCGTCATTGATTAAGGTTGCTTTATAAATTTTTAAGTTACTGATCCCTTTTTTATCCTTTTCAAGGACATTATTGTTAAAATTGTTTCTTGAAAAATACATGGTTTTACCATCATTAGTTATGGTAACTGGGCCATCATGATAGATCGAGTTTACTTTACCTTTAATTTTATATTTATTATTTACAATACTGTCTTTGCTGTTTTTGTCTTTTACGTATACATCTAAAAAAGGCTGGCCATCCCACCCATAAATATGCTTGGTAGATACACCTTCGTTCCGTGAGGAGGTAAAATATATTTTATTGTCATATTCATAAGCACCAAAATCACTAAATTTCGAATTAAAGTTTACTGGTTTTATAACATATTGTGGTTTGGCATTAAAGATGCTGTTTATAAAATCGATGTCTTTAGCAAATTGATTATTATTAAGAGTACCACCTGCAACTTCAAACTTTTTTAACCAAATACGCGACGCCTTATAGTCTTTTATGCCTCTAAGAGCTTGCGCATATTTATAATAATATTCTATTGGAACATTGTTGTTCTCAACGGCTTTTTTATAGTAAACTGCAGCACTATCAGGATTTCGCATATACGCATAGCAATCGGCCAATTGTCTTATAGAATAATCTGTATTATAATCATTTTCAATAAGCGTTTTATAGCTTTCGGCCGCATTGACAAATGAAAATTTATTAAATAAATTATCGGCTTTTTTTTGCCTTCCGTATTGTCCAAATCCAGTAAAGTTTATGAGCAATACACTATAAACAAGTATGTATTTTATTGATTTCATGGGGTATTATTTTTAATTAAAAACACCTTGGTATTTTTAAGTGTAGGGTACGTTTCTTTTTTCTTGTTTATTCCATTTTAACCACAATAAATTGAGTTCGTCTATTAAGTTGATGCTGTTTTTCTTCACATTTGGCACCATCTTCACAACCATTGGTTAAACGGCGTTCTCCAAATCCTTCATGCTCCGTAATCCTAGACGTATCGATTCCCTTTGAGATTAAATACTCATAAGTAGAATTCGCTCTATCAATAGATAATTTATCATTATAAGATCGTGTACCTCGAGAATCTGTATGCGATTCAATACGAATTATCATATCTGGATATACATTCTGCATCATATTAACTATTTTATCTAATTCTAAAGCGGCATCTTTTCTAATGGCATATTTATCAAAATCAAAATAAATCGTATTTAATTCTGCCAGTTTTACAACATCCTGTACAGGATTTAATAACAGATTTGCTGTAATTGACGTTAACTCGGTTTGCAAATGTTTGGATGTAAAAGCTCTGTAGTCATCAATATATTTAGTTTGGCCCGCAACAATTTTATAATCCTTATTTCTATCAATGTTTATTTGGAAATAGCCATTTTCATCAGTTACCATATAAGCAATTTTATTGTCCTTGTCATCATATAAGGTTATGACTGAATTCGCTATTGGTTTGGTGTTAATGGCATCGGTTACAACACCTTCAACTTGTAAAGTTGGAACTCTATGGTAGGCATAAATATCGTCATCGCCTCGACCACCTTGCCTATTGGATGCAAAGTATCCCGTAATTCCATTAGGATTCATGGTGAACGAAAAATCATCGTTATTGGAGTTGATAGGGATCCCCAGGTTTATCACATCAACTATTTCATCATTATCTCCTTTAATTGTGCCATAAATATCAAGTAAACCTAACCCTTCATGGCCATCTGAAGAAAAGAATAAAGTTTCCTCGTTATTGATAAATGGAAATCCTTCAGCTTTGTCAGTATTCACAATATTTCCAACGTTTGTAGGCGTTCCCAACGTTCCGTTCGGATTAATGTCTACAACATAAATATCGGAACCACCAAAACCGCCAGGTCTATCTGAAGAAAAATACAATTTAGTATCATTGGTATTAAGAGCGGCGTGCTGTGTGGAATAATCGCTACTGTTTATTGAAAGATCTTCAACATTTGTCCATACACTATCTTTTAGGGTTGCTCTGTATATTTTCATATTGATGAGCCCTTTTTTGTCACGACCTTCAATATTGTTTTTATAGTTATTGCTAGAAAAATACATGGTATTTCCATCTTTGGTAATGGTTACCGGGCCATCATGATAAATTGAATTGACTTCACCTCTTAATTTTGATGTATGGTCAACTTTTTTACTTCCAACAGCGGTCACATAAATATCAAGAAATGGTTGCTCGTTCCAGCCATAAAGGCGCTTCACCGAAACACCTTCATCTCTTGAAGAAGCAAAGTAAATGTTTCCATTAAATTCAAAAGCACCAAAATCACTAAACTTGGAATTAAATCTAACTCTATCCAAAAAGTACTGCTGTTTTGCGTTAAATATACTGGTTATAAAGTTGACGTCTTTAGAAAAATCGTTGGAATTAACTACACCACCAGAATCTTTAAATCGTTCCAGCCAAATACGAGATTCCTTATAGTTTTTAATGCCTCTTAGCGATTGGGCATAACTATAATAATATTCAATTGGAACATTTTCTTGTTTGACGACACTTTTATAGTATCTAGAAGCATTTTTTGGATCTCTTAAATAGGCATAACAATCGGCTAAACGGCGTGTTGCATAATCCCTGTTATAATTATTATCAATAAGCTCTCTATAAACCTGAGCTGCCTTTACAAACGAAAATTTATTAAATAAGGTATCTGCTCTTTTTTGTTTTCCTTGCTGCGGAAACACTGAAAAGCTTATCATTAATATAATAGAAACTAATATGTGGTTTTTTATTTTCATAATAATTTCGATTAGAAATATCTCGGTGATTTTAATTTTGAACTTAAGAATTTGAATTCGTAAATCAATAAGATTTCGTGCGTACCTGTAGTATAGGCAGCAATATCAGAAATAGGTTTTTCGTAGGCATAGCCAATACGTAATTGTCTTGATATTTGAAAATCTACAATGCCGCCAATAGCCGCGGTCTGTTCATTAATTCTGTATGAACCTCCTAACCAAAACTTTTCATTAAATAATACATTGGCAGTTAAATCGTAGGAAGCGGCAGCACCATTGGTTGCTTTAACCAAAAACGCGGGTTTTAATTTAATGTTTTTGCTTAAATCGAATACATATCCTCCAGTAAAATAATAACTAATACGCTCCAAAGCTTTAAAATCTTTGTCTTTATCTAAATTGGTATTTAATATTCTTGGAGCCGATAAACCCAAATACCATCTATTGGAATTCCAATATAAACCAGCTCCTAAATTTGGTGTCCATCTATCTTCAACGCCATAAATTAATGGATCATTAATATTACTTTGGTCGAGACGAAATGTAGTATCAAAGCTGAAACCTGTAAATCCAGCTTTTAATCCGAAGGCTAATTTTGCATCGTCACCAGTAGGTATGGAATATGAAAAGTCTCCATATAAGTAAGAGAAATTTTGTGGTCCTAAATCGTCTTGAATAAAAGATAGCCCTAAACCAATTCTATCATTTCTTAATGGAGAATGAATAGAAAGCGTTTGTGTTATGGGGCCACCTTTAAAGCCAACCCACTGACTTCTGTGTAAACCAACAATGCTTAACGCCTCTCTACTACCTGCATAGGCAGGGTTAATGGAGATTGTGTTGTACATATATTGTGTGAATTGCGGCAGCTGTTGAGCAATTCCTACACTGCAACTAAACAACGCAAAAGCAATTATATACTGTTTATAGAGTTTCATAGGTTAAAATTTTATTTGGTTCCAACGTAAACCGGTCCGGTAAAAGGATTCAATCCACTATTTTTTAAAATGACAATGTAATAATACGTTCCATTTGGCACTGTGCCAGAGGCTCCTAGAGATCCACTACTGGCAATACCATTCCAGTTGTTTTGATAATTCTCAGATTGGTACACTAAGGCTCCCCATCGGTTAAATAGTTTCACATCAATAACAAACCCGCACAATTCAACACCAGAAATTTGAAAATATTCATTCCATTGATCACCATTTGGCGTTATTGCTTTGGAAATAACAACATCGTCGCTACCACAAGGTAACACCACACATTTGGCATCTATAAGCATGGACACATTGGTTATACTTATACAGCCATTGTCTGTAGTAGTGTATCTGAATTCATATGGTATTCCGTCTGTTCTAGGATTAAAATCTAAACTTAGTTGTAAAGTTGTTGGATTGAAAATATTTCCTTCTAGTGTTGCAATAGGGTTCCCTTCAATCATTTCCCAAGTTCCATTTAAGTTGGTTACTTGTAAATAATCATTTAAATTGATTACGCCATCATCAAAACATCTGTCTTCGGCAATGATGTCGGTTACAATTTCATCCAAAGCTACATGAAGTGTTTGTGTATACACATTTTTATTTCCACAAGCATCACCAACAGTCCATGTTCTTATTATTTCATAATCCTGCAATATAGTCTCATCAAACGTATTGGTTTCATCATAAACCACATCAACATTTGAAGCACAATTGTCGGAAAATGTAAGATTGGGAGCATCGGGAACATCAGCACAACTTACATTCATTTCTGTATCTAGATTGCTGGTGAGTTCCGGTGCAATGGTATCTTTAACGGTTAGAGTTTGAACAGAAGAACTTGTGTTCCCACATTTATCTGTGAATTTCCAAGTACGCGTAATGATAACGTTACATGGATTAGAATTATCGATTGAATCTACCCCAGCAACCGTAATATTTCCAGAACAATTATCAACAGCCGTTAAATTTCCTGCGACAGGTACATCATCAATACATTGATAAGCCATATCTATAGGAGCACTTGGAGCTACTGGAGCTTTGGTGTCTTTAACGATAATTAACTGAGCTACCGAACTTGAATTATCACAGGCATCTGTGAAGGTCCAAGTACGAGTAATAATTAAATTGCAAGGATTGGAATTATCAACGCTATCAACACCAGTTACGGTAATACTTCCAGAGCAATTATCTATTGCCGTTAAATTTCCTGCGACAGGTACATCATCAATACATTCAAAGACCATGCTATTAGGAGCACTAGGGGCAACAGGGGCAATATTATCGTTTATTGTATATGTATAAAGCCAATCAGCCGTATTACCTGCACAGTCAGTATAGGTAAATGTATATACCTTGTCTCCGTTACATATTGGATTTTCGTTTTCTGTCATTACCGGAACCACTTCAGTAGCATTGGCATCAAAGATAGTTGGAGGAATAGGAACCACTGCATCAGTAATACAAGCAACTGTTGAACCATCATCGTCAGGCACCGTAAATGGTGCTAAGATAATCGTGTATGTATAGGCCCAATCGGCAGTATTGCCAGCACAATCTTTATAAGTAAACGTATATTTAATAGTTCCTTGGCAGTTTGGTGTCTCCGTAACGGTAGGACCAGAAGGAATTAAAATATTACCACAATTATCAGTTACCGTAGGAGGTGTTGGCTCCACAGCATCTGCCAATTTAGTTACTGTTTCTAATCCATTTGTGGGTAATGCAAAGTTGGTAAGGTCGATGGTATAGGTATAAGTATAGACCGACTCATTATTGGCACAATCGGTATATGTAAACGTATATATTTTAACACCTTCACAAGTAGGATCTACACTAGAAGTAATCACAGGTGCTATAATTCCACCACATACATCAGTTACGACTGGTGCATCCGGTTGAACAGCGTCAGCTAAACATTGTACTGTAGCCGTGCCATCACTTGGAACCGTTGGTGCTGTTGTATCTTGTATTGTAAACGTAGCAGTAGTTGAAGACGAATTGTTACAACCATCAGTAGCTGTAAATGTAACTGTAGCAGTTCCAGTCTCACCACAGTCATCAGAAAGTGCAGAGAAGTTGTTTGACCAACTTATACTGCTACATGTATCTGTTGCAAGAGCACCACCATTAGAAGTTAACCATGTATTTAAATCGGTAGAATTTCCGTTACCATCGCATTCAACTGTTAAATTAGAAGCTTCCGTAGTAATAACCGGGGCGTCTGTATCTTTAATTAAGTATGTTGCAGAGGTAGAACTTATGTTTCCACAGTCGTCAATAGCTGTAAACGTTACGGTAATTGCGCCATTATCACATTTTACAGAATCATCATCTCCATAATCATTAGTCCAAGTAACATCACCACAGCTATCAGATGCAGAAGCTCCAGCATTATTGGATAGCCAATCACCTAATTCTTTAGTCGTATCACCTTGTCCACATGCTAATTCAATGTTTGCTATGTTTGAATTATCTATTGTTGGTGGTGTTTGATCAGAACCAGAATGCGTCATGGTTACATTAAAGTCATTTGCAGGACAACCATCAGAAATGGTATAAGTACGTTCTAAAGACCAAGAACACGCATCACCAGAAAGCGATTGACTTACAAAAGAGGCCGTTACCGTACCACAGTTATCGGTATAGGCAGATTGTAAAGCGGTAATATCAGCAGCGGTTGTTGCAAGGGCATCAATATCCGTTTCATTGGCACAGGCATTGATTCCAGAAGTCCCAGTTGGAGTAACCCCAGTAGCAGGTGTGGTATCGTTAACATTTATTATTTGTACTGCAGAAGCTGTACTGCCACAACTATTTGTAATGGTAAACGTTCTTGTGACACTAAGGATACAATTTGAATTCTGTGTAATAACATCTATATAAGTAATACTAGTTATAGCTCCTGCAGGAGTTGCAGTGTAACCAGTTGTTACATACGTGTCTTTTATGTCTGCAGATTCAATGGAACTATATGGATATCTTGCAGTTACACCACTAATAGAACTCTCATCACAACCCTCAATATTTAAAGGACTTGGTGCTGTAATTGTAGGTGGTGTATTTTCATAATTTGTGTTATCAATATCTATAACAATTGGAATCGGAATAGGACTGTCTTTACAAATATCATCTACTGAATACCCTTGGATTAAAGGTGTATTGAATGAAACATTTGATATGGCCCCAGTCCCACTGATACTTCCAAAAAGTGATATTGTAGGAGTGGTATTAATATCGCCTATTATGGCGCAATCAGTAGTAGCAGTAAGTTTAAAACTTATATCTGCCAAAACGGTATTTGCGTCAGATGGTAAGGGCAGTGTGCCCAAATTCCATATTATTGACCCATTTGGCCCTATGTTAGGACCATATTGTGGATTAGAATAACCTGAAGAAAGTGGTGTATAATTCGTGTTAAAAACAATATTTAAATCACTAGGGTTTACCGTATCAGGAAGCGGTATTGTTACCACCGTATTATTAGTAGCCTCGGTACCTGCATTTTTAATTTCTAATTTATATTCTGCAAACTGACCGGGCTCTATAATAATAGGGACCGGATTCGGATTCCCGTTTATTGAGGTATTAGTTATCACTCCGGTAATTTCCGGCACATAGGAATCGACTGAAAATGTGACGTTGAAAATTACATACGTATCATCAGTAGAACCATAATTAAATGTGACCTGTGTCTGGTTATTGGTAATTATGCCATTATTGGTATTATCAATATTAAACATTGAGATGTCAATCCCCGTGTTGTTTACTAAATTTGGATTTCTGTTATTGCCACCAGTATTTATAGAGGAGTTAAAAAAGTTAGTAGCAGTATTAGAAGAGTGACTTAAAGATTGAAACGTCCCATTATCTTGTCGTTGTATTTGGAAATAGTCACCGGGAACACCTGCATCGCCTTCACCAGCCATGATACCTAGTTTTAAATTTATAGGACCACTTTGGGCAGTGTTAAAACCGTTTACATCAAATGTATAATTAGCAGTTGTAGCTCCTTGAACATAGGCATGGCCATCAAAAACAGTGACATCGCGCCATTTCATTTGTAAATTTTCATAAACCACGACCATACCCCATCCACCGTAATAGCCGGTACTATCAGGATTACCTTCAAGGGTTGCTATGTCGGCCACAAAATATTCTCCTAATCCGCTTGCTTGAACAATATCAGTAATTTCAACATAAGCAGAATACATATTGCCTTCAGTTCCTGATGGATAGTATATATCATCTAAATTGGCGGTTTTTGGAATATAGGTTCCACCTGGTCCTTTTATTAAAACCTTACGCTTATTTAATTCTTTAGTACCGACGTTGAACACTTCACTAGCACCAGCCCTTCCAGTCCAATACAATCCAGCATAAATTATATTTGCACATGCTGGGACAGACCCATTTTCAGTTGAGAAATTTAATGTCGCTGATGATGAATTTATCGTATTGGCATCGTTGTCCTCATCAACATAAACCATGTCGTTATTGTTATTGGTTTTATCACCATAACTTGCCAATGTAAGGTTGGTATTCCCTATCATGGAAAAATCACCCTTAACTGTATACACCGTTTTTAAAGGAGTAGCAGATGCGGTCCTTGGAGCAAATGGTACTTTTATTTGACCATAACTATTGAGGGCACAAAATATGAGCAAAATGGCAAACAACATCAATCGAGATGGATGGTTATTTGCGGATGCTTTAGTCGTGTATAGTTTTCTCATACTGTAATATTTTAAATTTACCTTGGGGCGTTTATGATGGATCTTGAGAGGAATAAAATATGCGTATATCTGAATTGGTTTTTACAAACTTTTTAATCTGATCCGCAGAACAATTGAAATTACACTTAACAAAAACATACTTCAGTTTTTTTAATTCCACGTTTTCAGATAAGTCAATGGAGTCATTTAAGTCACTACTATTATTTAACAAAACAGTAATTAATTCAACCTCATTTTGTTTTGTATTGGTGTTCTTTAATAAATTAAATGATTTAGTGTCTTCAAAGGTCAACTTAACTGGGTCGCCAGAGTTGTAAACACTTTTAAGGGCACTATCCTTAAAATAATGTGTTGGATGCATTTTAAAGGCTAAATCATAAAAACTTTCTCTATCATTATTGCTGTTACCTTTAACCTTTTTACTCTTTTTAAAAGTATCATTATTAGTAAGTTCATAGATGCCTTTTTCTTGAGCAATCAATTTATTGCCAAAAAAGGGTGCAGTCGAAAAGATTAATAAAAAGATATAAAGCGATACAGTTGAATTCCTTTTCATGATTTATTAAGATTTTATTTAAAACTATAATTTAATTAATTCAAATTCAATTTACCATTCACACATTGTGAGTAATAAAAAAACAACCATAATAAAAGTTTTTGAGGGAAAAACAGTAAGGGAAGGACATTGGATAACAACGTAAATTTTGAACTTGAAATTAGATTTGGGATCATAATTTTTTGTTATATATATTCAGCAAAGCAACGTATATGTTATTATTATATCAAATTAAAATGTTATATCACTTAAAAAATCGACAAAATGAATAGCAAAGCAATTAATCAGATTAATTATATATTTTAACGGGTAAGAAAATATTATAACTTATTAGCTGTGAAGTGTTTAATGAAATTGTTATTTTTATTGCATTTATAGACAATTCATCATGCATTATAATTAACCTAGAATCTAATGTTATGAAATGCCCAATGACAATTTGCAAACCTCCCGATAGTTATCGGGACGATATGAGTAACAGGGCATTCCATCCCTGTGGTGGGCGCAGTCGAAGTATGACCTATAAAAAACAAATAAATATAAACGTATGAAAAGACTTTTTTTAATAAGACATGCCAAATCTTCGTGGGACTATAATGTTTCAGATCATGAAAGACCTCTCAGTACAAGAGGGCTTAAGGATGCCCAACTTGTTTCAAAAGAATTAATTGGCCAACTTAATCCAGATATTGTTTTATCAAGCGACGCGTTACGGGCTAAAACAACGGCTCATATATTTATAGAGAATCTTAATATTAATGGGAAAACCGTTAATTTAAACCATAGCTTATATGATTTTTCAGGTAAAAACGTGTTACACGTGATAAAAAACACTGAAAATTCCATTAGCGAATTACTGATTTTTGGACATAACAATGCCATCACCTCAATTGTGAATAGTTACGGACATAAATATATAGATAATGTGCCAACCTGTGGTGTTGTGGCAATTGAATTTGAAATTGATAATTGGAAGGATATTAAACAAGGAAAAACCATTAAAACGCTATTCCCAAGGGATTTAAAGGGCTAAAATTTACTGGCACAATTGCACGAAGGTCTTAATAGTTGAAATTCGTAACTAATAAAAATCTCATGAGACCCAGAAGTATAAGGATTTAAATCGGAAGTAATAAACTCATAAGAATATCCTATTCTAAGATCTTCTGCTGCCAAGATACTAACATAGGCACCAAAAGCATCTCCAAATCGATAAGCAGCCCCTAACCACAAATTATCTTTAATTAAAAAATTACCGGTAATATCAACAGATGTTGGTGCTCCTTTGGTATATTTTATTACAGCGGTTGGCTTGAACACTAAACTAGGTGAAAACTCTAATAAATAACCTCCCATAAGGTAATAACTCGCTCTTTCAATAGCGGTATAAACGATGTCTGTATTGTTCGTGTGGCTTATAATTTTGGGCGATGAAAGACCGACAAAAAACTTATCTGAACGTAAATAAATACCAGCACCGAAGTTTGGTTTTAGTTTATTGAAAATAGCATCTAAATAGCTGTCATTTTCCATTAGTAACGCTGGATCTAATCCGTATTTGCTAAAACCGGCTTTTAGCCCAAAAGACAACCAATAATCATCAATAACATTAATAGAGTAGGACAAATCACTAAAGGCATAAAACGTATTTTCATAACCCAATTTATCATTGATTATTGATAAGCCAATACCCAATTGTGTATTCGTTACGCCAGAGTGCATTGCAAAGGTTTGTGTTACCGGAGCGCCAGTAATTCCTACCCATTGGTTTCTATTTAGAAAGGATACGTTTAATTTCTCTCTACTACCTGCATAGGCAGGATTAATAGAAATGGTGTTAAACATATACTGTGTGAAATGGGGCAATTGTTGAGAATAACTCAGCAGGGGACATATAAGCATTAATATTAAATGGTATATTTTTTTATTTATATGCATTGTGGTTTTATTGGTCGGTGCCTAAATAAATAAATCCTTGAATTGGCTTTAAACCGCTATTAATTAATTCTACAACATAATAATAGGTTCCTGTGGGTAACTTATCTTCACTTCCTATGGTGAGTGAGGGGTTAGTTCCAGTCCATTCATTATTGTAGTTTTTAGATTCGAACACTTTGGTTCCCCAACGGTTAAAAATGCTAACAATAACTTTAATATTACAAGCGCTGAGATCATCTATTTTGTCATTTAAAATATAGGCCACATTAAATGTTTCATTATCTAAATCTCCATTTGGCGTGACTAGTTTGGAAATATCAACGTCAAATAACGATTTAACACAAGGATATTCGATACAATCATCATTGAGACTAACAGCTATTTCATTACTAATAGTACATTGATTATTATTGCTCGTATATGTAAATATGTAATCGCCTTTTGGAACAATTGCAGGATTAAATGTAGTTCCGTTTAGTACAAGCATAGTATCACTGGACCATGTTCCGTTATAACTTGTATCCACTAAAGAATTTAAATCTAAAATTGGTTCATTAACACAGATAACTAGATCATCATAAGTAGTTTGTTCATAAGAAAGCATGTCTATGGTTTGAGTGAATGTCGTTGAGTTATTGCATTGATCAGCTGCAACCCAAGTCCTAACTATTTGATAACCATTTTGATCAATAGTATTTATTTGTTCTGAAAACACAACATTTATATTAGAAGAACAAGAATCAGCGAATTCTAAAGTAGGTCGTTCGGGTTCTGGTTCGCAAATTAATGATATATCTGAAGGGGGATCTGTAATTAATACAGGAGGTGTTGTGTCTTGAATAGTAATCACCTGAACAAAATCTGGAATTGGATTTACACAGGCACCACCAAAACTCCACGTATTTGTATAGGTCCCACTATTTGGGCAATTTGGATCTGGAACAAATGCTCCAACTGTTTTATTGGTAATTGAAACACATTTGGTGGTTGTAGGTTCTAAAAGTAAGGCATTGGCAAGACCTATACTATCATCACATTCTAAAACCCGATCAAAACTTTGATTAGGCACTGCCCAATCTATAAATGGTTGAATTATTGTGGCTGTTACTGGACTATTAGGTAAGCAAAGGTTATCACTAGCAGAGCTATAATCAGTTTGAACGGTTGGGTTTTGTTCGCCGGTATAGGTTGCTGTAAATTGAAAATCAAAAGATAAATCGCAATTTTGTTCTAAAAAATAACATTCACTTCTAACTTGTAAATTAAACGGAATATCAAGCGCAGGATCACCAACATCTACAATGCCATCGGCACAATTAAATACAAGGGTGTTGGTTGTAGAATCGTAGGTATACGTTACACCAGCAGGTAAATTTCCTACTGATACAAAAGACACTTGTGAAGGCAGTACAGTTGCAAGACTTAAATTTCTAACATTATCATTTCCTGTGTTTGAAAAATTAAGGTTGAAATTTAAAATTTCGTTTGGTGCTTGGTTCGCATTGCTCATTGAGTTATAGGTCAAATAAATAGGCGTAATGTCTGGTTCCCATACTTCTACCGATAGGCCTAATAAATATAATCCATAGGTCTCTTGATCGGATGTAAGTCGTATGGTAGCCGATGTTTGATTATTTGCTATAATACTGTTACCCAGGTTATCTAAGGGGAAAACCGAAGCATCGAACCCTAATGTATTTGTGCTCGCAGGAATTCTATTTAAAAACTCGGATCCATCGACGGTAATGCGACTATTAAAGAAATTATCAACATCCCGCAAAGGGGTAGAAAGGTCAACATAATTATTTGCCGCATCTATAATTTGAAGCCTATCCTGATATAAATCTCTATCACCTTCTAAAACACCAATAACAACATCGGCTTTTACTTGACCAAATGGTACGGTTTGAAATCCAGTAAAATTAATGTCAAAATTATTTGTGTTCAAAGTAACATGCGCATAACCATCAAAGAGGCTAATATTTCTTGCAGGTAATAACGGGCTTTCATAAACAAAAACCATTTGCCAACCTCCCGATGTTCCGGCATTCCTGTTATCATGAGTCCATAAGCCTCCAATTTTAGTTTCAACATTGGCAACTTGATACGATCCAAAAGGACTGGCTAATCCATTTACTAAACTCGTAATGTCTTTTACACATATGTAAGGGTCGTTTCCAAAATGAGTGTCTCGCCCTCTAAATATAATATCATCAGCAGTCAAGGTTGTGTAATTTGTTTCCCCTGGAAGCATTAATTTTATATCATTAAAATTCCAATTGGGCTGATTGTCGGAGTTTGGATCGGAGGTGTCAGGTTCTAAATCGGCAGCCGCCCAATATAAATACACTCTTTTTATTAACAAACAAGGTAAATTAGGTTCTGGATTATCTAAAAAAGCACTGCTCGAATTAAACGTGCTTGGGTCGTTGTCAATATCAACATAAACATTATCAGAAAAATCATGGTTATCATCTCCACCATTATAATCTGCCGTGGCATCTCTAGAGATCATATTATTGGCAATAATGGTAACATCTCCTTTTACGTATTCATTATATCGTGGCTGAAAAGGAACTTTTATCTGGGCATTCATCTCATTTGTTGTTAATATTAAAGACGAAAGAACCATTGTTAAACATTGCCATTGATTGTTACTGATCTTTAAAATTTCTAAACTTTTGAGAAATAAAAATGCTGTAACTACAATACCAAGAGAATTTTTTATGCTTGTAATGTTTTTCATAACTTTTATTTTAGTCAGTAAATATTTGAATATCAATTTTTTAATTCCTAAATAAAAAAATATAATATCAAAAAGCCATGAGGGAAAACATTGAGCACCAATGTTAAAGCTTTTGCAGCCTTCCTTTTTATTGAGAGGGATAAAAAGAACGATTGTCCTTTAATTGTAATTTAGAGAACAATATACAAAAACAACCTTTTAAAGTACACATAAAATCGACCAAACGAATACTGTGTAAGTATGTGTGTACAAATAATTTCATTACATCGTATTAAAAATCTGAATAAATATATTTTTATTAAAATTAAAATGATTTTTAGATAGAAAACATGAGATTCATAAATCAATATTTATCTATCGTTTATAGTTTATTTAAATAGAATATATTTGTAAATAATTATAAAGAGTTGTAGATGACTAAAGCCGAAAAGCATAATAATAGTTATATAAATAGAGAAATTAGTTGGTTACAATTTAACGCTCGCGTTTTACAGGAAGCTGCTGATGAAACTGTTCCGCTTATTGAGCGTTTTAGGTTTTTGGGAATTTTTTCTAATAATTTAGATGAGTTTTTCAAAGTGCGTTACGCAACCGTCAAGCGTATAGTTCAGGCGGGGAAAGCTGGCAAGAGCGAATTAGGTGGCATGAAAGCTCATGAGTTACTGGAAATTATAACTGAAATTGTTATTGAGCAACAAAGTGAAAGTTTGGAAGTTTTAAATAATATTGAACTTAAGCTAAAAGGAGAAAATATATTTGTTATTGATGAAACACAAATTAGTGATTTTCAGCATGAATACATTAAGAATTATTTTATTCAGAAAGTTAGTCCTGCTCTTGTAACCATTATATTAAATGATTTAGTTCGACTTCCAAATTTAAAGGATAGTGCGGCCTACTTAGCGGTTAGAATGAAATTGCAAGACAACAAAAAACAATTCGCTCTAATAGAAATCCCCAAATCTATAAATCGTTTTATAGAATTGCCGCAAAATAATGGTATGAATTTTATAATCATGCTTGATGATCTGTTACGGTATTGTCTTGATGATATTTTTAATATTTTTGAGTATGAAAGTATATCGGCTCATATGATTAAAATAACGCGTGATGCAGAACTTGATTTTGAAAGTGATTTAAGCAAAAGTTTTATTGAAAAAATATCGGATAGCGTGAAACATAGGCAAATAGGGCAGCCTGTTCGTTTTGTTTATGATAAAACCATCAACACAGATACATTACAATTCTTAATGTCTAAGATGGGAATCGATTCTGAGGATAGCATCATTCCAGGGGGGCGTTATCATAATCGGCGTGATTATATGAATTTTCCAAGCCTAGGTAGAGAGGATTTATTATACAGCAGAATTAAAGGGCTACGGGTAAAAGGACTACCGCTAGAAGGGAGTATTTTTAAAGAAATCTCAAAAAAGGATTATTTAATTTATGCCCCTTACCACACGTTTGCATACGTCGTAAAATTTTTAAGAGAGGCAGCGTTAGATAATAATGTTAAAACCATAAAAATAACCATTTATCGTTTAGCAGAGATTTCCCATATTGCTAGCTCACTCATCAATGCCGCCATTAACGGAAAAACGGTGACCGTTTCAATTGAATTACAAGCCAGATTTGATGAACAAGCAAACATAGATTACGCACATCAAATGGAAAAAGAAGGCATTCATTTGGTGTTTGGAGTACAGGGTTTAAAAGTACATAGTAAAACATGTATTATTGAACGCGAAGAACATAAAAAAATTAAGCGCTACGGATTTATAAGTACCGGGAATTTTAATGAATCTACCGCGAGAATATATACCGATTACACGCTTTTTACCGCGAACCAGAGTTTATTAAAAGACATTGATAAGGTGTTTTCTTTTTTTGAGACAAATTATCAAATTTTTAAGTACAAGCATATCATTACATCACCACATTATACCCAAAGAGCTTTATTTAATTTAATTGATAATGAAATTTACAATGTAAAACGTGGTAGGCCAGGGTACATTCGGGTAAAAATAAATAGTATTTCCAGCTATAACATGGTAGATAAACTTTATGAAGCCAGTAATGCAGGTGTGAAAATCCAAATGATTGTTCGTGGAATTTGCTGTTTAATACCGGGAGTAAAGGGAATGAGTGAAAATATTGAGGTTATTAGCATTGTGGATAAATTTTTAGAGCATTCAAGGCTCTATGTTTTTGGAAACAATAATAATCCTAATATATATATATCCTCGGCCGACTGGATGACACGGAATATTGAAAACAGAGTAGAAGTGACCTGCCCAATCTATGATGAAAACATTAAGCAGGAGTTATTGGATACGTTTGATATTTCATGGAATGATAATGTAAAAGCACGGTTATTAAATGCATCACAACAGAATGAATACAAAAAAAACAATAAGAAAAAAACAAGGTCTCAGATTGCTATTTATGATTATTATTCAAAAAAGTTAGAAAACTAATATGCTTTCAATTGTAAAATATGCTGCTATTGACATAGGCTCAAATGCTGTAAGACTCCTTATATCAAATATTATAGAGGAAGATGGAAAACAAGTCATGTTTAAAAAAAACTCATTGGTTAGGGTACCTATTCGCCTAGGTTCCGACGTGTTTATTTCAAATAAGATTTCAGATGAAAATGCTCAACGTATTATTGATACCATGCTGGCTTTTAAATTATTAATGAAATCCCATAAAGTAGTAAAATATAAGGCCTGTGCCACATCTGCGATGAGAGAAGCAATGAACGGGAAAGAAGTGGCCGATTTAGTCTATAAAAATTCTGAAATACGTATCGATATTATCGAAGGAGAAGAAGAAGCCGCCATTATCGCCGCTACCGATTTACATACGTATATTGATAATGCTAAAACCTATCTCTATGTAGATGTAGGAGGCGGTAGCTCTGAGTTTACCGTAATTCACGAAGGACATGCTGTTGCCTCTAAATCGTTTAAAATTGGGACCGTTAGGTTACTGAACGATATGGTTAAAAAAGAAGCATGGCTAGAACTTGAGTTGTGGATAAAAGACAAAGCTAGCCCTTTTGAAAAAATTGAAGTCATTGGATCTGGGGGAAACATCAATAAAATTTTTAAAATATCAGGGAAAGCAATGGGCAAACCATTGACTTATTTTTATTTAACCTCATATTATAATACGTTGCAAAGCTATTCATATGAAGAACGTATTACAATTCTGGATTTAAACCAAGATAGGGCAGACGTTATTATTCCAGCAATGCGCATTTATCTGTCCTCAATGAAATGGAGCGGAGCTAAGCATATTTATGTGCCCAAGATTGGATTGGCAGATGGTATTATTAAAAGTATATTTTATGATACTGTTTCTAGCAATACACAGTAAAATTGTGCACTTTAACTTTTAAATATAAATTTTTTCATAATAAGATATATATTCGTGGGTGTTTATTTTTAAACCAGTTCTTTATAAATACTTAACCCAAACCTATTATTATGAAAAAATTATTACTCTTTATATTATTGCTTGGCTTTTTCTTGAATGGTTATTCTCAGGCAACAAAATACGGCGTTCGTGGTGGTTTAAACATTTCTAATTTAGATTTTACTGGAACTTCATTAGCCGACAATGTGCATAGAAATGGCTTTATTATTGGCTTCTTTGGAGAATATGGACTCTCTAAAACTGTTTATGTAATGCCTGAGTTACAATTTTCGGCAGAAGGCGCAAAACAAGAACCTTTACAATTGGATTATCTTCAATTGCCTGTTTTTTTCAAATTTCGATTGAGCGAAAAATTATATATTGGTGCTGGTCCACAGGTTGGATTAAAAATTAACAAAGTAGATGATGGCATAAGAAACTTTGCTTATTCAGGAGTTGCCGGTCTAGAGGTAAAGATAAATCACATGTTATTTGCCGATGCCCGATATACCTATGGTATTTCAAATATTTTTGATAAAGACTTGGGTATTAAAGCTAATAATTCAACAATACAGTTTGGAGTTGGCTATAAGTTTTAGCCATGTATGGCTTCTGTTTTTCCTAAATCGCTAATTATTTTAGCTTCATATTCAAGAAGTTGTTGCCATTTCACATCAACGTCGTTTCTGTTTCCGTATTGACGCGCAAATCCTAAAAACATAGTATAATGGTTGGCTTCGCTAACCATTAAATTTTTATAAAAGCCAGCCAATTCCTTATCTTTTAGCTCTTCTGAAAGTAATCTAAACCGTTCGCAACTTCTGGCTTCAATTAAAGCAGCATAAAGCAGTCTATGAATAAGTTGTGTCGTTCTGCTTCCACCTTTTGGAAAGAATTTAACCAATTGAATCACATAATCGTCACGGCGGTCTCTACCAAGAACCCAACCTCTTGCAATTATCTTATCATGAACCATTTTAAAATGACTGATTTCTTCTTTTACTAAAGCTGTCATTTCCTGCACTAAGTCTGTATATTCAGGAAAACTTACAATCAGTGAAATCGCAGTACTGGCAGCTTTTTGTTCACAAAAAGCATGATCGGTCAATATTTCTTCAATATTCTTTTCGACTATATTTACCCATCTTGGGTCTGTGGGAAGTTTAAGTCCTAGCATATTTTCTTGATTATATTGGTCGTTTAATTTGTTAAATATCTAAATCAAACGTTTTTCTTAAGATTTCTATTTGAGGATTTTTATCTCGCAGTTTTTTAAATTTTTCTTTTGCTGTATACGCATATTGTTTTTCCAGTTCTTCGTTAACTGTAATGGAAAGCTTGATATCAAAATTATTTAAGGACTTTCTTAAAAATGCTAACAAATCATACTGCTGGCGTTCTAACTCGACTTTGTTTGTTGAATTAGGAAATTCTAAATGAACCGTTGTGCCTTTAACTTTTGGCGTGTCGATCGACAATATCGAAGCTAGATTATGTTTGCCCTTGTTTTGAAGATCTTTAATAAATTGATTCCAATACTTAACCAGTTGCTTATCAGTAAATGATTCTTTTGGAAGTGATTCTTCATCAACAACCACATCCATTTGTTTAATAAGGTGATCCTTTTTTGCTTTTATACTACTTAATGAAAGTCCGGATGGACGTTTAATTTCCTTTTTCAAAATAATTTGAGGGGGTTCCTTTACCAGTACTTCCTCAAAATTAATTGATTTGGCTTCTACTAATTCTTCTTTAGCATCTTCAGTTTTTGTTGCATTCGAAACCATGGAAACAGGCTCACTTATATCTTCAGAATGTTTAGGAACGACAACGGGTATAGGAGTAATTCCTTTGTTTTTAAAGTAAGAAGCTGGTATTATGTAATGGTTGCTATTTTTTTTTTCTCCATCAAATGTGATAGAGGCGAGCTGCATAAGGCAAAGTTCAACGAGTAACCGCTGGTTTTTGCTGGATTTGTATTTTAAATCGCAGTCATTGGCTAGATTGATGCCTTCCAGTAAAAACTGTTGGGATACTAGTTTTGATTGTTCTAAGTATTTTGCTTTTGTCTGGTCGCCAACTTCCAATAAATCGATAGTTTCTGGGGTTTTACTTACTAATAAGTCTCTAAAATGAGATGCTAATCCAGCGATATAATGATGCCCATCAAAGCCTTTTGACAAGGTATCATTAAAATGCACTAATATTTCTGGAATATTATTTTCTAAAATAAGATCTGTACTTTTAAAATACGTTTCGTAATCAAGGACGTTTAAATTTTCGGTAACTGCTTGACGAGTTAGGTTTTTGCCCGAAAAACTAACCACTCTATCAAAAATAGAAAGGGCATCACGCATGGCGCCATCAGCCTTTTGTGCAATTATATGAAGTGCATCATCATCGGCCGTAACACCTTGTTCTTTTGCAATATACTTTAAATATTCTTTAGCATCTTTAACGGTAATACGCTTAAAATCGAAAATCTGACAACGCGATAATATGGTTGGAATAATTTTATGTTTTTCAGTGGTGGCTAAAATAAAAATACAATGTTTTGGAGGCTCTTCAAGTGTTTTTAAAAAGGCATTAAAGGCAGAAGCAGACAGCATGTGCACCTCGTCAATGATATATACTTTATATTTTCCGACTTGTGGGGGTATTCTAACTTGGTCGGTCAAATTCCGAATATCATCAACAGAATTATTGGATGCCGCATCCAGTTCAAAAATATTAAAGGCAAAGTCTTCATCTTCTTTTTCGGTTCCATCACTATTAATCATTTTCGCCAGAATCCGGGCACATGTTGTTTTGCCAACGCCACGAGGGCCTGTAAATAATAAGGCTTGAGCCAGATGGTTGCTATTAATAGCATTTAACAATGTATTTGTAATGGCCTGCTGGCCCACAACGTCTTTAAACGTTTGTGGTCTGTATTTTCTAGCCGATACTACAAAATGCTCCATTTGAAAAAGTTAGATTACAAAGTTAAAAATTCAACTTAAATTTATGAATTATGTGTTCTTTATTTAAAAGTAGTTATTAACAAATGTAAATTGTTAAAAAGAACTGATTTTATAGACTTTGACAGAAAATTCAACTAACTTCATTTAACAATCGATAAAGGTCATTAAAACGGAATTCTATCTGTGCAGTTAGATGCAAGCGGAAAAATTTTCAGGAATAACATTATACATCTTCTCTAAATTTCATTAAAAGTTTAAGCCGAATTCTTAACTGATAAAATTTTCTTCAAAAAGTGTGATTTTTGGAACCATTGTGCGAATAATTAAGAAAGGACGAATATTTTTTAATAAATCTAACCAAAATGAAGTACAAAAACATCAGAATAATTATTGTAGCTGCCATAGCATTTACAATACTCTCAGCAGGTTGTAGCATTACAGTAACTAGAAACTATTATATTGTAAAACCAAAAACACTGAAAGAAACAGATCGTACAACCTACGTATTTGGGATTGCTTAACCAGATAATTTCAAAATTAAATGATTTAAACAAGGCATTAATGTTGCTATATCTAGAAGAAAAAAACTACAAAGAAATTTCAGAAATCATCGGAATTACAGAAACTAATGTCGCAACAAAAATCGGCAGGATTAAAAGCAAATTAAAAAAGGAATTCAATCAACTTAAAAATCAATGAAATGGAAAATATAGAATTTATAAAGATTTGGAAAGAACAAAATGCCAAAATAGAAAAGACATTGGCAATTAACAGGCTACTTTTAAAAGAGACTATTGGTCGAAAGGCAGAATCCTCTTTAAAAGGTTTGGTTAAATTAAAAACGACGGGGATTATAGCCTTCGTGTTTTATTTTCTCCTATTGGGTTATGCCTTGTTTTATGCTATTTCAAATTATTCTTTGGCAAGTAATCATTTTATTGTTTCCATTTCTGCAATCGCTTTAATAAATATAAAAGGGTTTGCGGACTATATTAAACATCTTGTTTGGACAAAAAATATAAATTACAATGGTAGCGTGCTAGAAATTCAGAAACGATTATCAAAGCTTCAACTTTCCATAATCAACCACTCCAAAACTATGGTCTTACAGTTTCCGTTTTGGACTACCTTTTATTTAAGCGATCGTTGGTTTCCGCAAGATATGGGTTTATCCTATATTATCTTTCAAATAATCCTAACTGGCAGTTTTATTTACTTTTCTTATTGGTTATACAAAAACCATAAGCCTGAAAACTTAAATAAAAAATGGTTTAGAAACTTAATTGCAGGTTCGGGAGGAAAGTTCGTTGAAAAAGCCCTAGAATTCTATAAAGAAATGGAAGAATTTGAAAAAGAAAACTAACGGCACGAAAGCGTTGGCACATAGCAACGTATAAAAATAATAGGGAGAGGAGTAGTAAAACCGCCATGTTTGGGCATATTTGCAAAGTCGCCAAATTTTTAAAGACTTGACTTATTCCCAAAACTAAACCACTGGAGTACCTAATAAATTTGAGACAAATTTATTAGGTACTCCACCCACAGCGACCACGCCCGAGCGTGGGAGCGAGGACTTGTAACGAAA
>TARA_R110001592_G_scaffold59056_7_pt1 | contig 35945 bp, 53 predicted proteins | sample TARA_R110001592 | Tara Oceans TARA_R110001592 (sample SAMEA4398387) | marine metagenome | biome: Polar Biome; feature: [SRF] surface water layer (ENVO:00010504); material: water (ENVO:00002006), including particulate matter (ENVO:01000060) such as... | depth 5 m | reverse complement strand
TCCGGTACCTCGTCTGGTACTTCATCCGGTACCTCGTCTGGTACTTCTACAAATGTTCATTCTGATCCTGTGGTTCCTCCAAGTCAGCAGGGATCTGACATTTATATTTATCTAATTATTATTGCTGTGATTATAGCATTGTTAATCGGTGCTTATTTTATATTTTAAAAAAAAAATATATTGTTATAATTAAATTAAATGAGTAGTAAATCTAAGTCTGGATGTCCACCTCCTCCTTCTCTGAAACAAAAAACTGAAGACATTACACGAATAATGAATTCTCTAGGCGCAAGCGATAAATGTAAATCTGCTTTTAGTAATGAAGTGGATTCAAGCTTACAAAAAGGCGATGCAGCTGTTGCGATTGTTTCGTTTGGCGGAATTGGCGGCGGTACTGCTTCGTTTACAAATTCTCAGAATAAAATAAGAGAAAATTTAAATAAATCCGGTTGCAGCGATGTATTTGCTAACGTAAATCAGCAGATGAATAGTGCGCAGTCTATTTTATGCGAGGTAAGTAATTCAAAAAACACAACCTCTTTAGCTGGCTCTGCGAATGCTTCTATAAAGATTATACAGGGTAAACCAACCGCTGCTATGCTTGATCTAAGATCTAAAGTTTTGTCTGGTCTCGTTGTTCCTAATCCGCCAACAGAAGCTCTTGCATCCATAGATAAAGACCTATATAAAACTGCTTACGAAAACTACATGAGAGCTATGGAAATTCACAAACAAGAGATTGATAGTATAATGGGCAATGTAACAATTAAAAACAGTGACTTCAAAAACTCGGCGAGTGTCGATATGAGAGTTGTTTCTAGTATGTCTTCGGTTGACACTACTGCTATAGCTGAACATTTTAAAAATACTGCAAAAATTGCTGCGGCGCAAGAGCTTAAAAACAAAACTGGACTTGGCGCTAATTCTGATAGCGTTAAATCATTAGTAGCAAATAAAATCAATAATAAAAATCAAAGTATTTCTGATAGTATAAAGAATCATACACAGAATGTTAAAATGTCGACCGCTTCTGATTCCAGTGTTCTTATTAAGTTTTTTGGTGCGCTAACTATCGACGGAGTAATATTTGACCAAGATGCTCAAGGTAGACTTGTTACTCAAAATATAATGAGATCTGCTTCAAATCTTGGAAAATCTGTAGCTCTAGACATGTTGAGCGACGCGGCTTCGAGTACAAAATCGGATAAAGAATCTGGCGGCCAAGATAAAGTACTTAAGCAGCTTCTTGATGGTCAAGTTGCTTTGTCCAAAACAAATGCAGAAGGTGCTGCAAATATGTTTAAAGGTGTAACTGGATTTTTGGGAAGTATAGCAAGCATGTTTGCATTAATTCCTATTATAATAGGCGTTGTAATGCTATTGTTCTTTCCTCAGATTTCTAATGTAATTGCACCCGGTCCTCTTAAGTATGTATTAGCAGTTGTATTAATGTATTTTGTACTAGCTTGGTTTATAGGCTTTTGGCCTTTTAGCAAGTCTGAAAAGAGCATTTTCCCGTATGATGGTTTAGCTTATGTGATGACAGAACACCGAGGGGATCCAGATGGCAGAGGTCCTTACAATTGGCATGTAGATCATCGCTGGAAAATTCAATAAAATGTAAAAAATAATATAATATTATAGTAAATGAATAATTACTACATTTTGGGTTTTGCCGCAGTTGTTCTTTTAGTTCTAATTTTGTTTACCACTGGAGAATTTAAAGGATCGGTTACAGTACCTGATTATGTTCCTTATATTCCCTCTCAAGAAGGTCCTTCCAGAGGTGGCAACATGATGTATAAATATACAGATTTAGGAATACCGGGTTGGAAATGGGATGATTGTTGTAGCGGTTAATTTTTTTTGAATTACATACGAATTAATTTTAAGAATTAATTTTAAGAAATAATTTATATGTAATTATAAGAATGAAGGTAATCACTCGTAGCGGAAACAAAGAAGATGTACGTTTTGATTTAATTACTGCTAAAATTAAAAATCTTTCTGAAGATCCTAAATTAGGAAATAAGTTAAATACAGACCCCGTTTTTGTTGCTCAAAATATATGTAGTCTTATTTACGATGGAATTACGACATCTGAACTAGATGATTTTGCTGCGAGTTTCTCTGCTACGTTATTTAAAAATGACCCTGATTATCTTATTCTTGCTAGCAGAATTGCTATTAATAATCATCATAAAAACACCCAAGATTCTTTTGAAGATATTATGCAAAAACTAAACACCGCTGGAATTATTTCAGATGATTTTATAAAAAATGTAACAGAGTACAATTTGCAAATTTCAGAAATGTTTGATTATTCTAGAGATTATTCAATTTCTTATTTTGGATTTAAAACACTCCAAAATGCTTATCTATTAAAGCTCGATGGAAAAATTCTAGAAAAACCACAGCATCTTTTTATGAGAGTAGCTCTTGTCGTTCATGGAAGTAATATGGAAATGGTAAAAACCGTTTATGATTCATTATCAAATAAGTACTATACACACGCCACACCTACACTGTTTAATTCTGGTACAAATTATCAACAATTGAGCTCTTGTTTTCTTCTGGGAACAGATGATTCAGTAGAAGGCCTATACAAGACTGCTGCAGACATGGCTCAGATTTCTAAATGGGCCGGAGGAATAGGTGTTCATATTTCAAATGTACGCGCTAAAGACTCTTACATTAATAAAACGGGTGGAAAAAGCAATGGGATTATACCTCTGCTTAAAGTTTACAACAATATTTCGCGTCATATTAATCAAAGTGGAAAACGTAATGGTTCATTTGCTGTTTACATCGAACCGTGGCACGCTGATATCTATGAGTTTCTAGATGCAAAGAAAAATAACGGAGCCGATGATATGCGCGCGAGAGATCTGTTTTATGCACTATGGATTCCAGATTTGTTTATGAATAGGGTAAAAAACGACGAAATGTGGTCATTGATGTGTCCAAATGAGTGCAAATTTCTTGCTGACAGATGGGGACAAGAATTTGAAGAAATGTACAAACTTTATGAAAGTCAAGGTAAATTTAGAAAACAAGTGAAGGCAAAGACTCTTTGGGAAAAAATTATTAATACACAGATTGAAACTGGGTCACCTTATATTCTATATAAGGACACCGTTAATCGTAAGTCTAATCAAAAACATTATGGAATGATTAAAAGTAGTAATTTATGTACGGAAATTGTAGAATATTCAGATTCTAAAGAGACGGCGGTGTGTAATCTAGCAAGTTTGTGTCTTCCAATGTATATAACAAATGGACAATTTAATTTTGACCTTCTAGGAGAAAAGACACAAGAACTTGTAGTTAATCTAAATAATATCATTGACATCAATCATTATCCTACTCCAGAGTCTAGATATTCTAATAATCTACACAGACCTATTGGAATAGGTGTTCAGGGTCTAGCAGATGTATATATGATTCTTAAAATGCCATATGAATCTGATTCCGCTAAAGATTTAAATAAGAAGATATTTGAATGCATTTATTACAATTCACTTGTTATGTCAAATAAGCTTGCTGAGCGCGACGGTCAATACAAAACTTTTCAAGGTTCGCCAAGTAGCCAGGGCATACTTCAATTTGACATGTGGAATATTACACCTACTTTTTATTCAAAAAATGAATGGGACACATTAAAAGAAAGTATTAAAAAGGTTGGACTTCGTAATAGCCTTCTTGTTGCACCTATGCCAACTGCTTCTACTGCGCAAATCATGGGTAACAATGAATCATTTGAACCATATACATCTAATTTATACACGCGGGCTGTTTTGTCTGGTAATTATATTATTGTAAATCAACATCTTATCAATGAACTTAGAAATCGCCATTTGTTTAGCAAAGAACTCATTGAAAAGATTATGTTAAATAAGGGTTCCGTTCAGTCTCTTGAGTTGCCAGATGATATTAAACAAGTTTATAAAACATCTTGGGAAATGTCTCAAAAGAAAATTTTAGAACAATCGGCAGATCGCGGAGCGTTTATTTGCCAAAGCCAAAGCCTAAACTTGTTCGTAAATCCACCGCAACCTAAAGTAATTCATTCTATTTTAATGCATGGGTGGGCAATTGGACTCAAGACAGGATCTTATTACATTAGAACAAAATCTGTTCTTGAAAATCAAAATTTTACAACAGAGGTTTCTAAGGAAAAGAAAACTGAACCCGGAGAATGTTTAATGTGTAGCGCATAGTTTAAAAATTTAAATGTCTATATTATTTTAATATGGATTTAATAACACAACAAAAGATAATCGGATATTTAAGTTGTATCAAACCGGGGTATACAAAAACTCAAAGTCTCTAATGGATAAGATATTTTTTTTACTTGTTTCTATTATTCTTTTATTTTATTGTCTTCAATCCAATGACGAGTTGATTATAGTGTTTGGGTTATTTGTTTTCTTCTCAAAAATACTAGATTTTTATAGCGAAAGCGATTCAATGATGGAAGAAATATTTACACTAATTATTTCTTTTATAACAACCAAACTAATTGTAAACTATTTTGTATATAAATAAAAGAACCAGTATAATAATTAATAATGCAAAAATAGTGGAGTTATTAGAGTTATTAGATCTATTAGTAAAATTATGCATAAATTCTTCAAGTGTTGGAGAGTCTTTGTCTAATTCATTGTTCACGGATTTATGAAATAGATAGGTCCATTTTATTAAATTGTCTCTCGAATCAAGAGAATCTTTGAGATTTGATTTTTTAAAGATTTCTTGTGCAGAACTTGTACACTTATCGCACGGCAAAACTTTCATCATGTTTTCATAAAAAGAAAAGTAAACTTGTTTATCTTCTGAATTTGGATCTTTTGGATATCCATATGCTACAAAATGAATTGTTTGCCAAAAATAAGGTCCCCAAAGTTTTGGATTAATGTTTGATTTTCCTGATAAACTCATTTACATTTTATAAATATTTTATTTAAAACACTTAAAAACGTAATTTATTAAATTAATACCATGGACTATCCACTTGACGATTCTTGGACTCTTTATTTACATTATAAAGATCTTGGTAAATTGTATAACGACAATGTCGAAAAATTAATTGAAATAAATGATGTTGTAACATTTTGGCAAACATTTAATAATATACCTAAGATTTATGAAATATTTTCAGATGGAAGATCCATTAAGAAAATGAAAAGAAATAATGCCACATCGTGCGCTTATTCTTTTTTTAGAAGTAATGTATTTCCATGTTGGGAAGATGATAAAAACAAAGAAGGATTTGAGTTTTCAGTTAAAAACGGAAATCAATTGCAAAAATTCCACGAAGAATGGATGAATTGTATATTAGAGTTAATCTCTAATAAACAAGACATTTATAAATGCATAAATGGTATAAGAGTGGTTGATTGTACAAAATATGATAGTGTTTTATATAGGATGGAAATTTGGGTAGACTCTGAAGAAAATAAAGACACAATCGAACAAATTTTAAAATCTGAATCATTTGGACTTAAAAGATATAAATTTTTATATCGCAGTCATAAAAATATGAAAGAATCAGTATAAAGTTACATTTTATAATAAATTATAAGTATAAATGGACGAAATGAATAAAAATGAAATCCTAGAACGCCTTGATAAAATTGAAGAAAGTATTAATTCAAAGCTTGAACCTCTAATAGATCTTCTTCAAACTATAATTTCAACTAGTCTTAAAAAGACCGCTACGTGTACTGAAACAGAAACTTCAAGTGCATTGCTACCAGATTTGATGTATACATCCGACGCTGAAAATGTTTACGTCTCTGGGAATAAAACTTATGATAATCGCGAATTGATCAAGACAACTTTTAGAGGTTCAAGCTGGAATAAAGAAAAATCAGCTTGGACTTTTAAGAAATTTGAAGATTACGAAAAAACTTTAGTTAATGTATTTCCAAATATAATCAAGGGTTAATAGTAAAAACAGACATATTATTTTTTCCAGACCCTACTTCTTGACCTTTTACGCGGCGAATACGTGAATCTTTGAAACAATAATAAAAAATATCTTTTTTACGAAGACCTAATGTTTTTGCTATCGTTTTAACTCCTAACTTTGTACCACGGGAGTTATTCAAAAGTGTGAAAACGGGATTCATATTAATTACAAATATAATTTCTCTTTAAATTATTATATTTGTAATTATTAAAATAATGGATTTTGGTAAGAAAGGAGATGCAAAGAAGGCTATGAAGCTTATGTGGAAAGAGGGTATTACCCTAAAACAGGCTTGGAAACGTGTTAAGGCGGGTAAGAAAGGCTCACCTAAGAAAAGAAAAGGAATGTCTCCAAAGAAAAAGAAGGCTGTTGCTAATGCAAAGAAAGCTATGAAATTAAAGTGGAAGGAGGGTATTACACTTAAACAAGCTTGGAAGAAGGTAAATAAGTTTGGTGACACGGTTTGTCCACCGGGTTTTGAACCAAATGCTATGTGGACTGGTAAGTCTGGACAGCTTCAGTGTATAAAAATGTGTGGCCCTGGTATGCACAGAGATCCTACTACAAATAGATGTAGAAAAATGCAAGTCCCCGTAGCTGCGAAACAGGTTCCGGATGGTATGGAAATTAATCCAGTAACTGGTAGACTAAGAAAGGTTTGTTTGTCTCCAAATATGAGAAACGACCGCGGTAGATGTGTTAAACCAAAGGCGCCTGTTGTATTGAATCCCGGTTACGAAATTAATCCGGTTACGGGAAGACAGCGTAAACTGTGTTTACCGGGGCAATACAGAGACCCAATTTCTAGAAGATGCAGAAATATTAAAGATTTCTCTGTACAGCCTCTTCTAATAGACACCCCCGTTCCTATCATGGAACCTCTTTTGGGTGATTACAAGGCCGCATATGGTCTTATAGATTTTGGTAAGCGATATAAATTTGGTAATAGCAGAAAGTGTGGTTTTGGAACATGCAAGGCGTGTACTAGTCGTTAAAAACACCTCCAATAATTATAAAAGTCTTTTTTGGTCCATCTAGTTATATTGATATTGTCTAAATTCCTCTGAAAATTTTCAATTCTTATTATTTCTAATTTAAAATTTTTAAGAGGCTTTGATACATTTTGATTTCTACACCTAGCTTTAAGCCAAAAACATCTTCCGTAGTATTTATATGCTAAATACTTATAAAACAGTTCATCGAATGAATTGTAATTTTCTTTACAAGATATAGAAAAACTCAAGATATCATCAAATTTTAAAAATTCAGATATATACCTTATTGTATCTAAATTTAATTTCATATAATAATTTATTTTATAAAAAAAATGTAAATTATATATTAAAATATAATGAACTCTTATTTTGGTATGGCCACTGTTTGTCCACCTGGTTACCGACCTAACAAACGTTATCTTGCTAAGCGCGGTCAGCGGCAGTGCCTAAAAGGTGCTCCAAAGAAAACTCTAAGAGAGCTTCAGGCTATCGCGGCTGCGAATGATGTATCGATTTACAAGCGTCGCAAGGACGATATGGGTTTCACTCGTACGCCACTTACTGTACGTGCTCTTAAATACAGACTTACAAAGATGAGGGTCGCACATTTTGGTATGGCCACTGTTTGTCCACCTGGTTACCGACCTAACAAACGTTATCGTGCTAAGCGCGGTCAGCGTCAATGTCTAAAGGACAAGATAAAGAAGGCTAAGTATACAATGGCACAAATTGCAGCAGAACCAAATCCGATTGTTCAACTAGCAATGGCAAAAGGTCTTAAAGTAAGAACAAAAGCAAAGAAGATTACTCTTAAGGAGCTTCAAAAACTTGCTAAAGCTAACGATGTATCGATTTACAAGCGTCGCAAGGACGATATGGGTTTCACTCGTATACCTCTTAGTGTCAAGGCCCTCAAGCTTCGTCTTACAAAGATGAAGGTACCTTACAAGTAAATAATAAATGTAAATTTAAATCTTAAATATAATTTATAACTTTATAATTTTAAAAAATATAAAGTTATAAATTATATAATATTACAATGGAGCCGATTCTCTCTGAAACCTCTAATAGATATGTTTTGCAGCCTATAGTATGGACTAAAGTATGGGAAGCATATAAAAAACACCAACAAGCTTTCTGGACAGCTGAAGAAATAGATTTTCCAGCTGATATATCAGACTGGGAACAACTCTCTGAAAGCGAGCAATTTTTTATCTCCAATGTTTTATCTTTTTTTGCAGGCTCCGATGGTATAATATTCGAGAACTTATCTATTAACTTTATTGACGAAATTAAAGTCCCGGAGATTAGAGCTTATTACGGTTGGCAGGCTGCCATGGAAACTATACATTCAGAAACATATGCCTTAATGATAGATACTTATATACCAGAAGACTCTAAATACAAAATTTTCAATGGAATAAAAGAACTTTCAGGTGTTAAAAAGAAAGCAGAATGGACACAAAAGTGGTTAAATAAGGATATTCCTTTTCAGGAGAGACTTGTAGCATTTACAATAGTAGAGGGGATATTTTTTTCTGGTTCTTTTTGTGCTATATTCTGGTTAAAGTATGTAAAAAAATTAATGACCAAAGCTCTTGGTAAAAGCAATGAGCTTATAGCGCGCGATGAATCTTTGCATACAGACTTCGGTGTTCTTTTATATACATATATCCAAAATAAGTTATCAGATGACAAAATTAAAGATATGATGATATCTGCTGTAGAAATTGAAAAAGAGTTCATTTGTGATTCTTTTCAATGCAATCTCATAGGAATTAATGCAGACTCTATGAAAACATACATAGAATTTCAAGCTGATAGACTTACAGAAAAACTTGGATACACAAAAATTTACAATTCGGAATGTCCTTTTAATTTTATGGATACCATGTCATTGGATGGTAAAAGTAATTTTTTTGAACAGCGCGTTACAGATTATAATCGTCCGGAGCAAATAGGAGACAAAGAATTAGAATATTTAGAAGACTTTTAATTAGTTTAAAGAATTGTATTATTATAAATTATAAAAATGGCTTCTAGTTCTACCGTTGTACCAGTAGATGATTCTAAGGCTGGCGATAAGACTTACACTATTTCGTCTAAGGATATTCAGCTTATGCTTTCTGTTGTAAATGTAGTATCGGCGCGGGGCGGTTTTAAACCAACCGAATTTAAGCTAGTGGGCGAGCTTTTTGAGAAGCTTTCTGAGCTAACAAAGGACTAGGAGAAGCAAGCCTAAATTGCAAAAAAATTATTAACTTAAAAATTCCATACAATCAATAATCGTACAGATGGCTACAATTATTGATGGTAGAGGCAATCTTCGAAGGAAAGAACCTGAAAGTATGCTAGAAAATAAGAAAATAAAACCCGAAAAAGATAAAATAGAAGTAATGTCTATCGAAGAGTACAGAAATTTAAAATTGACACCTGAACAAGAGTGGAACAGTGTTTATAATCCAAAAAGAGTATCAATAGAAGCAATACATGCAATTGAAATAAAGAAAAGAGGAAAAGGCCCTGATAAAAAAATTTATTGTCCTGGTTGTAGCGGCCCTGGGTCATATTATGACCCACGATGTAATCATATTCATATTTGGAAACATAAGAGTCTAATTGAAAATTTTATAGGAGAACAATCTCAAAATGTACCACATGTTCAGTTTACCGATAATAAACCCGGACTTTATTGCTGTATTTGTCACTGCAAAAATTCTCAAACTCATCTTAAATGGACACAAAATTTGGATGACTATTACGAAGAGCCTGTTATTCTGCAAAATAACAATGTTTATAAAGAGGAGGATTTTTTACCAAAAGACAAAATAAAGGTTTTCCCCAAATGTATTCCCAAAACTGAACCCGTTCAAGAACTAACTAATAGAATAGTATCAAAATGGGAATCTCTAATGTTCAAAGTCATTTATTCCCTTGAAAACGATAAGATAGTTTATCCTGTTTCAAGGTTTAAATCTCTTTATTTGTGGCCATGGAAGTTAACACCTTATCAAAAATTTAAACTTAAATTTCCAGATTACAAATCTGGTATTATATTTCTAAAAAGCGATATCGACAAATTTAGAGATAATTATGCTATCATAGCTTAAAAAAATAGTTTATACATTCATTAAATGAGTAAATACGATAAACTTTTTATAGACATATGCACTAAATACGCAGAGATGTCTTATGCTAATAGGAAAAAGGTAGGAGCTGTAATTGTTAAGGAAAACACTATTGTATCAGATGGTTACAATGGCACCCCCGTTGGTTTTGATAATAACTGTGAAGACGCAAGCGGTAAAACTCATTGGTATGTTTTGCACGCAGAAGCTAATGCAATAACAAAAATGGCTAGAAGTAATACAAGTTGTGTGGATTCTACTTTGTATATAACTCTTTCTCCATGTAAAGAGTGTTCTAAACTAATAATTCAATCTGGTATTAAGAGAGTAGTGTATAAAGAAAAATATAAAGATACTTCTGGATTAGATTTCTTAGGAAATTTTAATGTGGAGTGTATTGAAATAGAATAATGGATACTCTTGTAAATTTAGAAACAGATGAGATAGATTGGGAAGCTATTAAAAAATTAAGCAAAGACGTACATTTAGATAAAAATGCTAAAAAATTTTGCTGTAAAAAATGTAATACGTGTTTCTACAGTAAAAATTATGAAGGGGGGTTTCCTCTTTGTATAAAACACAGAAATAACACGTTTAAAAATAATTAATTACTTATTGTAAACATATAAATGGAAGAATCAAGATTAGATCGTCTTGAAAAAGAACTTTCTGAGCTTAAAACTAAAATGGGAAGCGATAAACCTAAGAAAGAAAAGAAACCAAGAGTTCCTTCTGATTACAATACATTTATGAAAAATTTTATAGCCGAACAAAAAACAAAACTTGGAGCTAACTATGATCACAAAACAGTTTTTAAGGCAGCAGCAGAAGCATGGTCAAAAAAGAAGCAAGCGTGATAAAATTAAACAATTTTCACAAATGTAACACTGGAAAAGATTTGAATAAAGTATATAATTAGTTTTACAATTACAATAAGTATTACATTCCTTATTTATAAAGGCTTTATAATACTTATTTAATGTATATGTCTCTCTATTTAGATTAGAAATTTCAGATAAACTTTTACATATATCCGAAATATTATTATTCATAATTATAGTGTTTTCTAAAAAAATATCGTTGTCTTTTTTAATGTATTTTATAAGAGTTTCGTCTACCTTTATATCAAAATCTTTTATGTAATTATCTTTTATCTGCAATTCAAAGTTTTTAGTTTTTTCAAAACAAATTATAAGACAATAAGACATAATCTGAGACATTACAATTTTAATTTCTGTAAAAAAGTTAGATAACATATATATGTATTGTATCTTCGGGTATGTATATATGTCTTTTACTATTATTACATAATTAGAGTATTTATCTTTCAAGTTTTCTGTTAAAATTTTAAATTTATTGTCTGTAAAATTAATAATTTTATAAGTCTCGTTATCTAGCATATACACGTCTTCATTTATTTTAGTAAATGTATAAAATACATAACTTATACATTCCATGAATAAAATGTCTCCAGAATTGTCTAAAAACGTAAAAGTTTGTTTTATAGTTTTATATTTAATGTATTTTTCAGGATCTACTATAGATTTAGATGGTCTAGAACTAGATTTAGAATATATAAAATTTTCTTGATTAATCTGTATGTCTTTATTTTCTATTGTTATAACAGACATAGTTTCTAATTTAATAAAAGATATCTCAATATTAATTTATTATAATAATTAAATTTTTCATCGTGGTCGTCTTCCCTCCAACGTACGTGGTTCATTGCTGTATGTGTAAGTTCGTGTGCTATTAAATGCTTAAGCTGTTTTATACTTTTAAGTTTGTCATTTTCATTTCTAAGTGTTAGAAAAATCTTTCTATATTTTGCTCTTAGTTTTCCATCTTCTCCTACGCTTTTCTCGGATGTGCGTTTTAATTCTTTTGGTTTATTTAATCCTTCGAATTTAATAGAACCTTGGTCTTTTATCAACTGCATTTCTTGTAAGACATACGGTGTTTGCAAAAGTATGTTTATTTCTGGTGTACGCTTTTCTTTAAATTGCATAGATACAAAACACCTTAAAACTAAAAGATTTATATCATTTAATAGTTTTGCAGCTTTTTCTGCGTCTGGTAAATCAAGTACTTTGTAATTTCCTATTTTAACAAAATTTTTGTTTTCATTAAAATCCCAAATAGTCATTATTAATATATATGTAATGTATTATTTATTCAAAATAATATTAACACTTCCGTCTGAATCTTTTACTGTTTTAATAAGAGGTTTGTTTTTTGTAGGTCTTGGTTTATAAAAATTATTTATAGGTCTTTGGACCTTTGATTTATTTTGTACTAATACACTTTGAGTTGGTACATTAATCAATTTACCCCGTTTTTTATCTTGATAATCGTTAAATTTTTTTAACATCATAAACATCTCTAATGGAAGAACTTTTGCAATTTTAGGTATAAGTCCCAAATTTGTAGGTAGTGTATTTATTATAAAAGGAAACTTTTTAACTCGTTTGTCAAGTAATAATATTCTAGCATGTTCCTTGTCTACGATTATTATATTAGTTGACAAATCTGGATGAGAGTATAGTTTTTTTAAGGCACTATAACTTTTATAACAATCTTTAAGCAAATACACTGTTTGCATTTAAAGTATATATCATTTAATAATTTATAAAATTTTTTTTGAGTTTTTATTATATATTATAGTATTAATATAATGGCGCAATTAATAGAGCCAGACGAAGTAGATGGCGACATTTATGACGAAATCGCCAATCTGGAAAATTGGCAGAGTATGTTATCAGATTCAATTGCTAATAATGATATTTCCCAAGAAGAATTCGATTCTGAGATGCTTAAAACTAGATATTATTTAGACATTAAAACAAAAACTTACGTCTTAGACGACGATGACGCAGAAATTATAGAAAAACTTAGAAAATATAAGAGTTCTTTAACTGAAAATTATAAATTTGGTATAATTTCAGAAGAAGAATTTAATAGGGAATACATTTCTATCCTAAGAAAAGAGTATGATATTCTTAAACTTTCTGAAAATGACCAAGATGACAAAAAAACCCCTGTAAATATTGATTTAGACTTACCTTTGAGTCATAAGCTTCTGAAGCTTCATGAAGCAGAAGTTAAACACGATAAATCCGTGGCGAAGAAACACGGCATTCTTTTTCCTAGATTACCATCAGGTTTTAATAAAGAACAGGTAAACGAATACTATGATCTTAAATTAACAGGTAATATAGAAACCGTTGTACCGGAAATAGAAGAATATCTTAAAAAATACTCGGCTACGAAACAATTAATAGACTATCATACAACTTCATTTGAAGTTTCAAAAATATTCTACAACACAGAACCAAAAACTTCTAATTATGAATTTAAAATGGTTGCACCGATGAGTAATAAATTAGAAGACCTTAGATTTTTAGAAAAAAGAGTTAATTTATTAACACCCGAAGAACAAGCGTACTCGGATAGATTAAATATATTAAAGAATAGACTTAGGCAGATGACTCGTGTAGATTTACTTAAATGCGCGGGCGTTAGAACCGTTAAATTCATGTCTTACATCGAACGTCTTAAAGAGAACAAACAAAATGTAATAAAATTCAAAGAGCACCCTACTAATTATGAAATCTTAAAACAAATCGTAGAAGAAGAAAACTTAAAATATTATAAAATTCCATCTGATCAATTATTTAAGGAATACATATATGCAAGACCTGACATTTTACAGTTTTTCATCGAAGAAACAGAAACAGACTTAGCTGATTATGTAGAAAAAGGAAACACCGGATATTTAGCTGTAAAATCCGGATCTAATTTAAAAGATTTGGGCGAAGGACTTGAAAGTTTTGTAACAGTCTTACCATTTGAAGATGAGCTCTATACAGAACTTAAAAATGAAGCTGGGGACAAAACAGAAATAGATAAAGTTTGGGAATTAAGAATGTCTTTACCCGGTTCTAATGCAAAAAATATAATTAAAAGATATTTATCATTCGATGATTACCTAACCGATTTTAAAGACATATTAGTTAGTAATTCTAAACTACTTACAGGTACGTCTAAAGATATAATAAATGCAAAAATAAGAAAGATAAACTATTACCTCATGTACAAAGAAGATCCAGAGATGTATTTGCCAACTGGACACACCTCTGTTTCTAATTTATTCAAAAATAGATCAGATGTTTATAAAATGAGACAAGAAGGTCTTTATAAACTACTAGAATTTATAACAACTTATTATCCGGGCGCTGATACATTAGTGGAAAAACTTGAATCTGATATATTTGATTATTCAAGTTCTAATTATAAATTTAATATTTCTAAGTTCATGTTTTTAATAAATAATTTCCAAGAGAAACTCGATGAATTAACAGCTGGCGCCACCTCTATTATACAATTATTAGCATACGAAACTCCAAAAACTTTACCAAAAGAAGACATTGACATACGCAGTGATAAACAAGAAAACATCGATAAATTACTAAACTGGAACCCAGATACGTCTGTTTATGATACCTACAAAACAGAATTGCAGAATTTAAATCATCAATTTTATAAATTTAAGAAAGCTCGCCCAGAATTATCTAATCTTGAGATATCGCAGATAATGAGTCAATACTCTGAAAGTATTCAGTGGCGGACCTCTCTACAAAACTACAGCAAACTTAAAGTACCAGATGGTTATATAGAACTTAATTTTAGATTGAGATATCTATTAAAACAAAGAAACAAATTACCTTCGAGGAGAATATTTACACTTGCAAGTGTTTCAGATAGAATATACAGACAAAAACAATTTTTAGCAACATTTACTAAATGTAGAGTCCCAGAACCAAACGAATACTCCGTGTTAACAGAAAACATAATATATGGTTTATCTAAAACCCCAGAAGAATACGAATATTACAATAGTCTTGTTAACTCTGAATATAAAAAACTATGCGAGTATTTTACAAGAGTTAATTTAAAATGTACACTAGACAATTCTGGTACAGTTAAGTGTATTTTAGCATTTGAACCAAATGTGTTAACTCCTATTATAACAGAATTTTTAGTTACACAGGGTGAATTCGCGACTGTTGATATTCAGCGCTTAAAAATTTTCTCAGAAAATATAAATTCAGATAAAATACTATCTTACATTAGAAATTTAAGAGGAACAGAAATAGATGCTTATGGTAGATCTATAATGGAACAGGTAAATAAAGAATCTACTTCATTAAATGAGATATATCTAAAAGCTTCGAGAATAATTAAAACGGACAAGTTCAAAAAACAACTTGAAAAGCTAGCTGTTATAGCTTATAGTACATATAAACCACCAATAGTTAGTGTAGAAAAGCCTGTTAAAATTAGACACGGGAGAGAATATACACCGGATTATATTAAAGTCGGAGATTATTACATATACGGCGGTTTTTATCCGATGTTTAATACATATTCAGAAGATGGAACAATTTTAAGTGAAAATTACACTAGATACGATTTAGAACAACTTGCTATTATATTTAATCTAGACTTATTAGAAGACTCATTTGTGCTTTATAAAAGTATAATGGATTTTATGAGAGACTATAATAAAAAAGAAACAGTAGTTGAAAAAATAAATTTCAATCCAATTGAATACAATACTTATTATGAATACCTCAAAGTTCCCACAAAGACAGTCATGTATACATTCAGACCTAGATTAGGAGTTCAGGAACCAGGCGAGGTTTATACTGTAATAAAAGATGAAGTTAGAACATACGGAGTCCCCTTTGATTTTAAAAATGACACCATCCCTATATATAGCGAAGATCTAAAAGAGAGAGTAGACAATGGTTTTATTATAATAGAAGGTCCCTGTATCTTTCAAAAAACTTCGAAAGATAATAATATAACAAGCGACAGCTACATTAATATTGAATATAAAGATTCGAGAGGCAAAGGTAAAATTTTTAGAGAAGGGGTTCCTATCAAAAAAATAAAGAAAAAGACAATAGACTCAATTAATACTTGTTCAAGATTCACTACCAAAACTTCATGTGATGATCCAAATTCTTATTCTCTAGATGCAAAGGGTCTTAAATTTAAATGTAAATGGTTAAATGAAAAATGTAAAGGAATTATAGTAGAGTCTGATGAACTTAAAAGTTTTGATATAAACAAAGTAAAGTTTAAAGATTTTTCTAAAAACAAACTTTGGCAAACTGCTGTAGATAAATCTATTAAGTACGTAGAAGAACTAACAAAGTTAAAAGAATTGACCCAAGAAGAAATTAAAACACTGTCTAAGGAGCAAAAAACCAGACTATTAAACTATTATAAAGTTTTAAGCAAACCAAAGAAAGTTCTTCAAACTATACCAGAAGAAAAAACAGAAATAAAAAGTTATTCTTTAATAGATCAGTTTGAAGATTTGTTAAAACCGTCTAATAATGTATCTAAACTTCAAAAAAATATTACAGAAGGTTATACTGACTTTACAATATATAATTTAACATCATCTAGTTTAAAATTACCAATGAAAAATATAATTATTGGTTCTGAATATACAGTAAACGGGGATGTAGTTATACCAAAAGAGTATCATTCAGACGATGTCAGTTATACCTGTGAAATAAAAGAAACAGGTGAAATAATAATACTAGAAAAAGAAGAATTTAGAAGAAAGAGTAGCGAAATTGTAACAAGAGCCGTTCCAGTGTTTTGTCTTGTTAAAAATGAAGACTTACCATTTCTTAGTGACCTTCCTGGTTATTATTGGTATGATAAAAATATAACTTATACCCAAGTAGAAGATGAACTTATTAAAAAAGAAGAAATAATTAAGATGACAAATGTTCCTACTAATTTTATAAATCCAAGTTCTTTATTAAATGGAAAACCATTGATAACCCGTGGCGATATATTCGAAGCTATATCAAGAACAGCATTTAGCACTCTTTCAACAGATGATACTTTTATATACTACATTACAAATAAAGTCAATGCAGAAAAAGACGCAATAGAATTTGCAGTTAAAAATAAAATAGACATAAATGATATGTTTTCAAAAATAATAGGAACAATAACACTACCAGATGTTATAGAAGAATATGAAACTAAAAATCCAAAAAAGATAATAAGTAAAACAGAAATAACAAATATAATACTCGCTGCCATTGAAAATAAAGACAAAAAACAATTAGCGGAGTACTTTGTAAGAGCTAAAAAGAGTAAAATAGACTCGGATATATTAAAAGAAGCTAAAAAACTTCTAAAAGAATTACCAGAAGCACAAGAAGCTCCAAAAGAAGAACCAGTTCCAGAACCTGTTAAACAAGAACCAGTTCCAGTTAAAAATATATATACAGCTGCTAGACGTAGAAGATAAACACGTTTGCAATTTATTTTTTAAATGAAACTATTAAATTAAAATGGGCTCTTTGAATATAGTTATTGTTTATCATCCTAATTGTAAAGCATCTACAGATTTTTTAATTCAGGTTAGTAAATTACAGGATGCTGAATTAGAATACATAAACATAAAAGAAGACAAAATCGATACTGAAATAAACGTAGATGTAGTTCCTCTTATTATAATAAATAATGACCCATCTAAAATTTACAAAGGCAAATATGCATTTGACAAGATAAATGATCTAATTGCAAATAAACCTGTTAAAAATGTGAAGAAAGAAACTGGAGGAGTTAAATATGGTAAAGGCGTAACCTTTGTAGAACAGAGCGATAAAAAGGAAAAAATAGACCTAAGTAAAAAGTAATTTATATGCGGTAGTAATCACTAAATTAAATATTTTTTAAAATTAAAATGGACCAACAGCAGCTTCCTGATTTTAGCCAGATTATGAAAATAGCTCAAAAAGTAGCAAGTCAGATTGAACCACCTGCTGAATTAAAGTCCGGAAAGAAACTTTCCGAAGAGGAAATGACAAGGGCCATTTCAAAAATCACAAAGTCTGTAACAGAGGTAATTAAACCAGAAATGTTAACACAGGGAATGAGTAGTAAAAAACAAGGGAAGCAACGCACTGTTTCTGCGCCAGTTAAACCAGAAGATTCTAAAATTTGTTTTGATGTAACAGATGAACAGGTTCAGACTAAGAAGGAAAAGAAAAAGAGAGTAGTAGAAATTGAATCGGATGACTCCGATGAAGATGACCCAATTGCACCCCGTACAAAAGACATGACTTTTACTTTATCTGTAAGCCTTGAAGAACTATACAATGGTGTAAAGAAGAAGTTAGCTTTGCGCAGACAAAAAATAGACGCCGATGGTTCTTATGAAGAAGAAAAGAAAAAGCTCGCTATTAAGATTGAACCGGGTATGATAGATGAACAAACTATTAGATTTAACAAGATGGCGGATGAAAAACAAGGCTATGAAACAGGGGATGTGGTAGTTACACTTGATGTAGAAGAACACCCTGAATTTATCAGGGATGGTAATAATCTGTTATTAGAAAAAGAAATTTCTATATCAGAAGCTTATAATCCTGTGGTTTACATAAAGCATCTAAATGGAAAAACTTTTAAGGTAACTGGGGAACCATTTGACATCTTTGGAGATGACGACGATATGCTTAAAAAGATATCTGGGGCTGGAATGCCTGTTTTGGGAGAACCTGGTAATTTTGGAGATCTTTTTGTAAGATTTAAGTGTGTAAATAAAACAAAGATTACCCCTGAAATTATTGAAGTACTTTCTAGAATTTTTCCACCTCTACTAGAAAAACCAGAAGTAGACGATTCTGAAGTAGTTGAAAAGGAATTTGAAATGGTTACTGAAACAGATCTAGAATTCTTAGAAGACTCTGATGAAGATTATGATTCGGAAGATGAAGATTACTCAGATGAAGAATCCACAGATGATGATTAATTTTAATTTGTAAATGTAAATGTAAACGGATTTAAAAATAAAGCTTATTTTAATATAAAAAATGCTAACTAATGGATGGGAATTTTTTATATTAAATCCTTTTGATAAAGATATAAAACAATCTACGCAGGATAAATATTTATATATGTATAATAAAGCTTATGATAGTTTTATTGGACAAATGTGCATTCCAGAGCCAAACGATCTTCTTGAAGATAACTTTACTTTTATGTATTATATAGATCTTAATGGGGATAATGATAAAATAGAACTAGAAGAAGAATATGAATATACTTTTCTAAAGAGTGTATTTCTAGATAAAAAATTTAAAAAGATAAGATTTGACATAATAGAGTATTATAAAATGCATAATATTTATGTTGAAAATATGTACAAACAAGATAATGCTTTTTATTTGGTACTAAACAAGAAGTAAGTTAAAAGTAATATTAAAACTAAAACTATAAAGTCCCTGAAGGACTTGCCGTATTCTATAGTGTAGTTACCCATTTTAATTTTTTTACCAGCTAGATTACTATCCGGGTCAACAAACATATAAACACAGGGGGTTATAAGTTCATCTAAAAATATACTAAAAATTTTATAAACTATAACAGATACAAAAACAGAAATGGTAAAATTAGTAATTATAAATTGACCAAAAGACTGTTGCATTTATAATTATTAATTTATTTTATTTTTGTTTAAATCTTTATACCAATAAGGAATGTTTGCTATAGTCCATTTTGCAAAATAAGTTTTTTCCATATTGTAGTAGTTGTGGTAAGCTTGGATGTCACGAGGATGTTTACATCTTTCTGGCATCGCTTGGTGTAATTTTGTTATATTACCATTTGGAATATACACTGGTATAAAAGATAAGCAATGTTCTAAACGTTTTTGCGAAGAATGCATTTTTCCAAACCTATAAGTGTATTCTTTGCATAAATTGATAAATAAATTATAAAGCCATAGATAATTACCAGAAGTCGCACGTGTCCATACTGTACAGGGATTATTTTTAAAAGCAACTTGGTACAAATTTGGATTTTTATACTTTCCGCAGATATGATGAGCAGAGCATAACATTTGTGCATACTCTAGTATCATTTTACGCACATGTGCGTCACAGTGCATAATTGCGCAAATCTTTGGGTTCAAAGACAGAAAGAATATATTCATTTTTAGTAATTATTGTCTTAAAATTTTTAGTTTATTAATTTTTCTGTAATAAAATATAATTATTTAGATTATTAATTTTCTACAATAAACTAGAACGTCTTTATAAGTCTGGTAAGTATTCTCATAAAAGAATTAAACAGGTAGCTATGATACTTATGGTAAGACTTAGAGTACTTAAGTCTAAAAAGAAAAAATCCTATAAACTTGCAAAGAAGTATCACACCTTTTTAACTAAGAGAACTAAAACTAAAAAAACAGATCGTAAAAAGCTAACATTTAAGCCATAAAATAAACGTAGAAAATCCCAAAGCTATAATATAAGAAAATATGCATAATCTAACAACCTGATGATCATATTCTGTAAACTTTAATTCATTTTGGTCCTTTACAAGATTATTAATCTCGTTTTCTTCATAATGAAGATGATAATTTGTACTTAATGGTAAGAATACGGCCATTGTAATATAAACTATTTTAATTTTTTAAGTTCATTAAGAACATTTGGTTCGTCATTTGAGTCTTCTAAACTTAATATCGGTACATTTTTCATAATTGCATGTTTAATCTTTGCAGATTTGAACTGAATATAATCTACGTTTTCTTTTGTTACTACGCATCTTGTTTCTTCTGAAACAACGTCGGAAATTATATATCCGTGTGTTTTTAAAAAATTATGTAAATTCTTGTCTTTTCCAAATCCTGATATAGCTATCTTCATTACCAAAATTATATATACATTTTAATTTAGTAAAATATCTGTACGGTGTGGGGTTCGAACCCACGCGGCTTACGCCAGCAGATCTTAAGTCTGCCCCCTTAGACCACTCGGGCAACCGTACAGGTATTTTACTTATACACTTAAATGTAATATTTCTTTAAATAGGTTTGTAAAAAATAATAACTTTATAAATACATTTTTTACTTTTTGTTATATTATAAATTTTAAAATCCCAGAATTTGTTTTGTATTCTAAATGTATTAAAATTATTTGGTACTTTTAGCGCAACAATTTTAGTATAGTTGTATATTTCATTTATAATGTCTAACACGTTTATATCATCTAAATACAATTCTATTTTTCTTTTTGATTTATATTCAGCTCCTCCCCAAGGAGGGTCTAGATATACTATATCTTGTTTTAACATAAATTTAACACAGTTATAAGAACAATTAAAAGTATTTATTTGATAGTTCGTGTTAACCTTTAGTATATTAAAATTGTTTATATCTGATTCTACAAGATTAACACTTTTAAAATCTTTTAAGAAATAATAAGAGTTACCGCCTATACATGCCGTTGCATCTGTTATAATATAATCTGAAGTTGAATACATTTTAATTATCTTATTAATTTGTATAGCCTGTTGCTTTGTTGTATAAATACTTAAAACAGTTTCCGGTACAATTAAATTGTCAGTGAAATAATTTTTCATATACATTTATTAATCCGTGTAACTTTTAAGTTCGTTTTTAAGAGTAGATATGTTAGACTCTATGGTTATTATACTACCGGCTGTGTTTACATACATAGGATTCATTCTATCATAATTTACTTCAGCTATTTCTCTTGGAGTACCAGATCGTGTTTCAGATCTTATAGCTCTATCTCTGTTAGACTTCAACTTTGGCAATTCATCTTTAAATTTTTTAAGTAGCTGTTTTTGTTCATTTAAAAGTCCTTTTAATTGTTGGGCTTTTTCAGCTCGTTCTTGAATTTCTTTTTGTTGTTTTTCGCGAATTGCTCGCTGTCTATAACCATGAATAACTTCAAAATGGTCTCTTAAAAGTCTAGAATAGTTCCATGTTGGACCACTATTTTCAGGCATATAATATATGAAATGATTTGCATCCGCCTGGTAGTCTGTAAAGGCGTAACCTATTGGAAACATATTTCTAGCAGATAAATACCGATCTTTTGGATATAACTTCCAATGAGGATCATTTGGGGCTCCTATAATATAATTTGAAACGCTAAGATCATTTATTCCATCGCTTAAAACAGGGGTATATTATCTTGATAAAATCTTAATCTATACATTTAATATTAATAAAATATTTTTTAATCTTGTTTAATTAATTTATCAAGTACATTAATTATATTTGTATCTGATAGAATATTTATGCATCTCTGAGATTCAAAAAGGTTTACAGGAAAATAGAATTCTTCTAGTTTGTAATATGAGTACATTATTACTAAATATTCTTCAATTTTTAAATTTTTAACATATGTCCAGAGAATATACAAAACAATATAATCATAATCGTTCATCTTGTAGTCTTCAAAACCAACATTGTCTTCGTACAATTTAAAACATTTCAATAGTTTTTTCTCAAATATTTTTACAATTTTTCGTATATTTGTACCTTCTTTTTCATTTATTTCTGAGATATAATTATCTACGGTCATTCTATATTTTTAAAAAATAATATATTTGTAATTATAACATGAAAAGGAAATTGGGACATCATTCAGATTCTGATGAAAACATGTTCGATATTACAAGTTATAATCTAACAAATTTAGACAAATTAATAGAAATGATAAAAGATTATTCAGAAAAAAAATTACCAAAAAGGAGGTATCGTAGATTTTACCCAAGTAAGATGGATATGTTACCTAATATACTTCAAGATCTACTAGACCTTAATAACATGATAGGTCTTAAAAAATTAAAATCTCAATTAATAGATCAAATACTGTATTTTGTACAGGGTATAGATGAAAGTGTAATGCTACATACTGTATTAGAAGGACCACCGGGGACTGGTAAAACAACGGTTTCTCATATATTATCTAAAATTTATTCAAAATTGGGAATATTTAAAAAGACAAAGTTTAATGTTGTTAGGCGCGCGGATTTAATTTCTGAATACCTCGGAGGTACAACTATTAAAACAATGGAAACTCTCGATAGATGTAAAAATGGTGTAATGTTAATAGATGAGGCTTATTCTCTTGGTTCAAATTCTGGTCAAGAAGATATGTATGCAAAAGAGTGTGTCGATACAATTAACCAGTATTTAACAGAAAATGTAGATAAAATAATATGTATAATAGCCGGTTATAAAAAGGAATTAGATTCGTGTTTCTTTTCTTTAAATCCTGGTCTTAGAAGAAGATTTCCATGGACATTTACCATTGAAAATTATACAGCATCAGAATTGTCTGAAATATATTTTAAATGTATAGAAGAAAAAGAATGGGAAACAAGCTGCGAAAAAGACGATTTAATTAAACTTATAAGTCCAAATTTATCTTTATTTACTGGAAACGGCGGAGACATCAATAATATAATAGAAAAAGCCATGTTCATAAATGCTCGTAATAATTTTGGAAAGGCAAATTTATATAATATATCTATAGACGAATTCAAAGAAGCTTTAGATATTTTTATAGAAAATAAAAAGGGGAAACAAGATTCTCCTCCATTTAGTATGTATACATAATCGTATAAATTATACGTTAATGCTAATAAATTAATTTATAGTTATATAAGTAAGATGCTATCTTATAAAAAAATTAATTTATTGGACTTAATATTATGCGAAGATTTTTCAATTAAGAATAAAGAAGAAACAATAGAAATTAAAAGCCCTATTATAATGTATAATTTAAAAGAAACTTCTTTGCAGTTAAATATAAATAAACATTCTGAGTCTCATAATTTATTTATGAACATATGTGGATATATAGATAGACTATTTAAAATAACAGATATCGCATCTGATTGTATGAGAAATGAAAATATTATAGTAAATTTAACAGAAACTAGTAAATTTTATGACGAAAATAGTAAATTGATTAATGTTAAAAAGATTAAAAAGGAGGGGAAAATGATATGTTCTTTTACATGTGTTAAAGGCCAATTTAATCTTAAAAGCTTACTTCTTGTTAAATAAAACATTCGTTCCATTATTTTAATTAAAATATAAAAGATAATTAAAATATGGGTACTGTTAAAGACGAAATTGAAGTCTACGATCCGGTAAATACTAATAAAAATGTTTATTATTCAAAGGTAATGTATAAAAATTCTGAAATAAGCTTACAAGTGGGTAAAAATACTCTTACATTAAATAAAGATAAAAACAAAGCAAAGCTTGTAATCGACGAAGAGACTGCTAATTTTATAAGAGAAGTTTCAAAAGCTGTTATAGAAATTACATCTGAAAAAAGTAATGATTTCTTTGGTAAAGAAATAAACGTAGAAGATTGTGAATCTATTTATAAAGAGGCTCTTATTAATAATGTATTACATTGTTTTTATGACGAAGATACATATTTTTATGAAACAAAAAGAGACCAGGTGAATGTAGAGGATCTTCCTTCAGAGATAGAAGGCATAACACTGCTAAAATGTAGCGCGGTTGTATATACTAAACATTCTTTCTTTATTAGATGGGAGATTTCTCAATTTAAGATTAAGAAACCAAAAGAACATGAAGAGGTTTTTAAATTTGGTGAATACATGATAAAAGACTTACCAGATCATGAGAACCCAATAGACGGGGACCCATTGTCAAAAAAATTAGACGAAATCTGTCTATTTTAAAAAGCTACAAAGATACAAGTTTTCATCCAGAATATCTAGACATTCTAAAACAAATTATGAATTATAAAATGATTGTACCTGAAAATTTCAATGAAAATGATTCTGATAATGAATACTATTACGAAGCTAGACACGAAAAGGATAAATGGAACAAAAGACTTCTTGATAAAACACTAGAAGATTGTAAAAAAGATCCAGAAAAGAATAATTTAAAGACAATATTTATTTAACTTATTATGGAAGAAATACTAAAATGTATACGTACAGTAGAAAGTGAACTTGGAAACCATTATAGAGAAAATATATATCAATTTGCTCTATATGTAGAATTAAATTTATGTGGTTATCTTGTGCAAACAGAAGTTATGATTCCTATACATTATAAAGGCGTTTATGTAGGTTTCGAAAGAGCAGACATTGTTATATATGATAAAATGGGAAATATAGAATACATACTAGAATTAAAGTCTCAAAGCTCTAGGCTTGCTTCAAAGGAAATAACGCAACTCAGAAAGTATCTTAAAAACACTGATTGTTCAAATGGATTACTTATTAACTTTTATGAAACACTTGAAATAATCAAAGTAGATCAAGAAGCTTCACAGAAGATCAATTGTTCTTAAAATTCATTATGTGGCATTTTTCTGGTATATAATTAGCACTAAAAGTTAATGTATTATTTATAGGTGACAAACTTACTTCAAAAATATTCTCATTATTATCAGGTACCTTCAATCTTTTATCATTAATTAAATTATGTAGCGTGTATAATTTATTTAATGTTAGGCCATTTGCAAGTTTTAACCATATTTCTTTTGTAGTCTTTCCTGGTATTCCAAAGGTTTTCCTGAAATTTTTTAATTGTGTAGTTTGATTTGCACTCCTGTATACATGTGTGTTTTTAAACATTTCTTCCATTATTTTTGCATCTTTTTGATTAAGTATTTTATTGATCTTAATTATATAAGCGCCCTCTAGGGTAAATACTATATGAATTAATGTTCCATCTTTTGCAAAATTTATGCACTGACGCATATCTTCCCCAGATGGCCAACCATAAACTGCATCTTCGCCTAAATAAGCACTCCTTGGGTGAGTATGAAAATTTATAATACCACTGGGTGTATATACGCTTGCTCCGTTTCCTTTATTTATCTTAAATTTGGTACTGGTTTTATCACAAACTCCATCTTTACAATTAGTGTCAGTAAACAGAAGAACCCCCGCTCTTTCGTCTTTGTCATTATTTAATGATGTCTTAATCTGTTTAATGAATTCAGGTTCTATGCTCCATTTCACTCTTTTTTTAGAGATAGTACACATGTTTATAATTATATAATTATTTTTTTGAAGTTTAAATTGAACTTTTAAAAATAATTATATCTTATAAACATGACTGAAACCCTTAATGTTAATGTATTAGTTGCAGCAAAAGAAGAATATACAAAACAATTGATATCTACTATTCAGGGTGGTATATATGATATAATTAAACAGATATACATAGAGTCTCAAAAAAATAACATTCGTAGACTTGTTTCATACTCTAACTTTCAAAAAGAACTAAAAGCTGTTCCAAATTGGGCAAGTTTTAAACTTGATGAAAAACTACACTCTATTAATTCTAAATATCCATATTTGATGGACTTGATAACAGCTATTTTTATTAGTCATGTTAAGATTTTAGCATGTGTTAGACTCAAGAGTGACGATAAATCTGTTAAAATAAAAGTACCAAATTTAAATACATTTTTACATAAAATACTAATCAATTGTTCGGAATGCATTTATTATACACCCGATATAATAGAAGACAGCAAAACTAAAATATTTGAAATAATCAACGCATCTATAAATGAAACGATAGCAAATCAAATACCTATAGAATACATTCTAAATGAATATCTATCGGGAGTTTTCGACGAAGAAGAACCATCTTATCCTGATAACGAAGACGTAGTAGAACACGAACCAGACTTAAACGAATACTCGGATGATGAAGTAGATTATGACGTAGATGTTAAGAAAAATATACCTATAATACCTATCCAGAGGTCCGTTTCTAAAAAAATAGCACCCGGTACTCTAAAAGATGAATTACCGTTTAACAGACCAGAAGAAGATCTAGAATCAGATCCAGATCCAGATCCAGATCCAGATCCGGAAATTGAAGATTTTAAAGATATTAAAAATAAGAAAGACAACGCCTTTAAGACAAATAAACAAGAAGAAATAGAAGATGATTCAGATGAAGAAATATCAGACGATGAAGAAGATAAGAAAGAACCCACGCTTTTTTAAATAGTTTAAATTCTTTTATAATATTATAGATGTCTTCTCTAAAAGAAGTTATAAATTTACAAAAGAGACAACACTCTCGTTATATAGCACTTAAACAAGACATTTTAAATAAACTTACAGAAAAAATAATCCATTTGGCAAAACACGGCGAAATGAGATGTGTCTACGCAGTTCCTTCTTATGTTTTTGGTGCACCGGTGTATAACGTAGCGGACATTACGGCGTTTCTCTATTATAAATTTAAAAAGGAAGGATTTTGCGCAGTAATATTAGGTAACGATAAAATTTTTATATCATGGGACATAAATGATATAAACGGTATTAAAAAGACAACTAAAAAGAAAAATCAACTTGTAGATATAAAACCTCTTATTAATATAAACAAATAATGGGTTGTTTATTTTCTTGTTTTCGAGATAAACAAATTTATGAAAATTTAGAACTGTCTACGAGTCTAATAGACAATTATACACAAACTGTTGAATATTCTAGAGATGACAATTTTGAATTTGATTATTATCCTGATTTTTTTGAAACAGTTTACAGAAGAAGATTATACACAGGAGATTAATAGATTTAAAAAATAAAACTATATAATTAATAATCATGATTATACTTTCTTTTGATATAGGCATTAAAAATCTAGCATATTGTATGTTAGACTCGGAAAATAAATGTATTCTTGATTGGAACGTCTTAGATTGTAGTGGAGAAAATGAAACTTTAAGAGTTATACAGGAAATAGATTCATTATCATATTTAACTGAAGCTGATATAGTTCTATTAGAAAAACAACCGTCTTTCAATCCAAAAATGAGAAATATATCAACTGCGTTATATGTATATTTTGTATTAAGAATACAATACGAGTTGTCTAAAAACTGTAAGGTAATATTTTATCCAGCTAAGTACAAACTTAAGTGTTGTGATACTAAAATAGAACACAAAAGTAAAGATAAATATAGACAAAATAAAAATTTAGGAATTGTTCATGCTCGAGAACTAATAACTACACATGAAACTTTTTTTGAAAAGCACAAAAAGAAAGATGATCTAGCTGATTGTTACCTACAGGCCATGAGTTACATCAAATTTTTTATAAACTCAAATGAACAAAAAACAGTACCGTGATAAGGTATACTTCTAAGAAGATATATACTGATGCCTCTATAGTAGTCTACAATTCTCATATTTCTAATGGGATCAGAATTTCTTAGTTTAGTTCTAACTGTATCAATCGGGTAAAATACACAACTTGAAATCGTCTTTGATATCGCGGTGTTTAAAAATGTATTAAAGGTAGAATTATTTGATCTATCTTTAAGATATTCATACAAAGGAACTTGAATTGTAAAGTTTAAATTTATAATATATGTAGGCAAAAGACCTCTGTAACATTTATAAAGATTCATGTTTTCTAAAGATTTTCCAGTTTGTAACCTTTGGCGCAAAACCCAAAAAGGCGTAGCAAATGTACTTGCGGTGCAACAAGATACATAAGACGCGATGGGTTTTGGTAAATTAGTCTCTTTTAGTTTTTTATAAAATGGAAAATAAATGGTCCAAAAAGATGGTACAGCTATTATACCATAACTTATTCCTCTATATAAATATTTTACATTTAAATGTATACTATTATTCAGTTGATAATTTACTCTAAGTGTGTCTAGTGGGTTACAAATTATTGTTGAAATTATTCCAGCTCCGAGAGCGGGTATAACTTCTTCCATTTATATCTAAATAAAATATATTTTTATATTATAACCAAAACAATAATTAATAATTTATAATTTATCATTGTTTGGGTTTAATTACTTAACATGAATATATTCATAAACCAAACTTGCTACCCTTGCGTTTTTAAAGGTTCCGTATGTATGATCTTGTAAAGAATATAACATTTCGTCTATCTTTGAAAATTGAGATTTATTAATTTTTAATAATGTTGGTTTGAAATTATTTGGTATAAACTTTTCCATTTCTGAAATATTCTGCTTTCTATTGTTAGTCATTACTGAATTTTTAACTATAGTGTAATAAACTGATAAAAGTAGTTCTGTAAATATGCTTTGACAGAAGGAATCTTGGAATCCCCTTTTACATCTTTTAGAAATAGCATTTTCAATCCCACTTGATGCATCACTAGATGCCATGACTTGATTATACATCAGTTGTCTCATTTTGTCTATAACTTCTTGTGTTGCCCCAAATTTAGTTACTCTTTTCATAGGAGACTTTTTCTTTTTCGCGCATCTAGACTTTATTTGAGCTTTTGTTAACTGTTGTACAAGTTTTGGTGTTTTTGAATCTATACGTTTACTTGGGCGGCAATAAGCTATCTTTTCTTTTGTTTTTCTTCCACATGGTTTTCTTTTTGGCCAAGCACATGCGTCTACCCACTTTTCTTTATACCATCTTCCAAGATCTGTTTTTCCCTTTTTACCAGTATAACCTCCTCCGGTTGCTTTATATTCTCTTACAAGTCTTCCCGAATCATACGCACCCCATCTTCGTCCTTTTATAGATCTTTTGATTTTGGTTTTTATAGAAGCGTATAATTTTTTATTTATTACATTATTCGGTATCTTAGAGCCTCCTTTCTTACCAAAAGCATTTCCAGTAGCATATTCTTCTTTAAGCGAAGCTAAAGCCCTGTTGTACCATCTAGGTTCATCATAATCTACGTGATGTCCTATTTTACCCAAAAGTACTTCTACATTGTCCTGAGATGCTGTTATATTTACAGCTACTTGACCCTGATATACATTGACGTCTGGGTCTAAATACACAAATTCGTCAACAATGTGTTCTAAACATAAATACCAGAGATCATCATCATCGAAATCTTTAGACGTTAATATATCAGCTGCGTAATAAAGCCACTGCGCCGTCTCTGTTCTACCTGGATTTAAAATAAGCCAAGGCTCTCCATAGTCTGATGTCATTTGTTCGGTTGCGTACTCTGGAGATTCATATTCAGCATTCATCCTCCAAAGAAGCTGTTTAAGAAATCTTTTAGTCATCATATTAGCAGGCATTTTTCTTACATTTCTGCCTCTTTGTATTCTTTGGATGTCAGAAGACGATACATCTCTTTGAATTAAATTTTGAAGATCGGTGGGTAATTTTCTAAGACTTGTTTCTTCGAATGGAATTATTGTTCCAAAAGATAACTTTTTACTTCCAGAAATACCAGTTGGAAATTTACTTGTTCGATTGTAAACATTAAGTCTACGTTTATAATCAGCAAGACTGGTCTTTAGACTTGGTTTATTCCAGAGAATATACATGGATAAATATCCGGGTTTCATTGGATCTCCTGTTCTAAGATCTTTCTTATGGCGAGAAATGTATCTTTCTCTTCTTTCGCGATCTTTATGGAGTGTGAAATCTGACATTCCGGCTGCACCAAATTTACGCACATAAGTCTTCCCGTTTTTCTCGAATGTAATTTCATACTTTTTCTTACCAGATTTAAGTTTCTTAAAACTCTTTACCTTTATCATTTGATAATAAGCAATATTTTAATAAAATCATTAAAAGATTACTTTTATTAAAATTTAGAGTATGCAAGAAGATTTATTGTCGTTTTTACAGTTACACATGATGTATTCTAATAGAAATACATCTGAAAACAATACTTTTTTTGCTATATTATTTGTTTTATTTACTGCGTTTTATAGAAATAGTAGACAAATAACAAGATTTTTATCAAATTTTAATTTACGTGGATTTTATTTTAAGAAAAATACTGTAACAATCGAAGGTAAAAGATTAAAGTCTGAATTTAAAACTTTTTATACTGATCTATTTTCAACGCGTTTTAAAGCTCTTTGGGAATACATCGGAGAAACAGACTATAAATACATAAATTGTATAAAAGAAATTTCTACTTTTGATTATGATTATAATATAGACTCAGATGAAAGAGCTACAATAGAAACTAATGTATTTGTAGTTAATCAAAGCGATAAATTCAAGTTAGCAGATGAGATCTATTGTAAAATAGATATGTATAATGATCTAGAAGAAAAAGACTCTAAAAAATTTGAATCTGAAATAATAACTATAGAAATATTCTCATATAAAAAGTCTTTATCTAATATTAAAAATTTCATCGAAGAAATCAAAAATAACTATGAAATCAAAAGAAATAATTATAGAAAAAACAAAAAGTTTATTTATATGCTGAATAAACAAGAAAATGGTAGAAATTCTTTTAAGTCAATAATGTGGAAAGAATACGAATTTACATCTAATAGAACTTTTAATAATTTATTCTTTAATCAAAAAACCGAACTATTAAATAAAATTAACTTTTTTAATAACAATAAAGCTTTTTATGAAAAATATGGAAATTCGTATACATTAGGAATAGCTCTTTCGGGTCCACCTGGAACTGGTAAAACTTCTATAATTAAAAGTATAGCTAATCATCTAAAAAGACATATAATAGTAATACCGTTGAACAAAATTAATAACGCGGAAGAGTTATATGAAATATTTTTTGAATCAACTTATACACAAGATAACCAAAAAAATAGCATTAAATTTCAAGATAAAATTATACTAATAGAAGACATAGATTGCATGGGAGACATAGTTAAAAAGAGAAAACCAGAAACAGATTCTGAGTCTGATACAGAACCTGATTTAGAAAAAGTTAGTTCTAAGAAAATTAAAAATTTAATTAAAAATAATTCATCAGACAAGACTATAACTTTGTCAGACATACTAAATATAATAGACGGTATAAATGAAACCCCGGGTAGAATATTAATAATATCGAGCAATCATTACGATAAGTTAGACCCTGCCCTTGTTAGACCTGGTAGAATTGATCATCATATAATTCTAGAAAACGCATCAGAAGAAACAATAAGAGAAATATATTATAATTATTTTAATAAGCTTTTATCAGAAAAAATTAAATTAAAAGGAGATACTTTTAGTCCTGCACAACTAATTAATTTTGCTATATCAGGCGAAAGTTTTTATCTTAAAAACGTTGTTCAAGAATAAAGAGGTCTTAAAAATTTATATATAAATATCCAATAAAATACTGTAACCATTGTTATTATTATAGCTTTTTTCAACGTTGGTACTTTACTCTCAAAGAAAAATGCTAATGCAAGAGTTATAAACACATTTTCTATTATATCTTCTATTACAACACCATAACCTTTTTCTAATTTATCTTCCATTTATTAAGTAATAAATAGTTTAAATTATTATTTAATAATATGGTATAATTTTAGGAAATTATGAAAATTGAAAAAATAATAACAAACGCGCTCTTAGCTCAAACTAACGGGATTATATGTATAGAGCCTAAAATTAACAGGCCTCCCATTATAGCATTTGCTGGTACTCAGAATTTAAAAGAATTGTTTGTACATGATTTTAATATATTACCGACATTTTGGCCTCCTGAAAATAAAAAATCAAGATTAGGAGGAAGAGTTCATTCTGGATTTGCAAGAAGAACAAATTATTTAATGAACACGGTAGATGAATTTATAAACAAACACGATAACTTTATTCTCGGTGGACACAGTCTAGGTGGTAGCTGCGCAATATTATGTGCTTCTAGACTTATAAATATAAATAAAACAGTAAATGCAGTCTATACATTTGGTGTTCCAAACATAGGAACTAGCAAATTTAGAGACTATTATAAATCGCTGGGTCTTTGGAATAAAACTACTAATTATATAACAGAGAATGATTTTGTAGTTAATTTACCTTTTTTATATAAAAGTGTAGGTAACAATTATTTATTAGAATTTGAAGAGAAAAATGGACTTATTTCACATGATCTGGTAAGTTATGACAATTTAGTTAAATAATTCTTTTATAATACCACATATCAACGTGTCCTTTGATTAAATTTTCTTTTTCAAATGAAAATCGTTCAAATAAAGCATCTACGTTATTAAGATAATCAAGAGTATAAGGTTCACCAGAAAGCATAAGTTTAGATGGTTTATAGTCTGTACAAATGTCTACAAAAATAACCTTTTTCTTAGAAATTCTAAGAGCATTCTTGATTATATTAATTTGGCCTTCTTGTGGAATCTCATGAAACGCGAACATGCATGTTACAACATCGTATTCATTATTTTCTCCAAATGTTTCGGCGTTTCCAAAAATATAATTACTACCCGGATTGAACAAATTTGCACATCTAATCATTGGAAAAGAAGTATCGATGCCCGTGTTTCCAGGTTTTGTAGAAAAACCAGTTCCACAACAAATGTCTACTACATTTCCATCTATTTCATCATAGACATGTTTTCTAATATCAAGACCATAGTAAGCTTTTTCATCTACAAATTTTGTAATAACAGGGCCTGTCAGTGCATGTATATTTCCCAAAAATCCTGTATTTCCGAGATTGTGTATAGATGGATTATACCAATAAGGACCGCGAAATGAAAGAATAAATGGAATTGTAATTGTAATTGTAAATGCAGAAATCATATACTATATAATAATACAATTTCTTAAATATATTTATTAATTACATTGGGGCATAAATAAGAATCTTTGCAAACTTTTCTAGTATTTCCTAGTTCATTTGCTGTATAATCTATTCCCTTTAATACATTAGTTTTTCTTTGTTTTTCAGTAGCACCTCTTTTAATATTATTCATAAATTTGCTAAAAATTTTATTTGCACAATAAGTCCTAATGTCTTTACAAGTTATATTAGTTTGAACTTTTGTTTTTAAAAAATCGTTCAAATCAGTAGAATGTATTCTACTAGAATTTATATCATAAAATAAGTATGAACCTTTTATTCTAAGAGCCCTGTTTATAAAACATATACTATCATGATCACTTATTACTTTGTTATGTAAAATGCCTTTTTTACCTATGAAAGACAACGTGTTGTTCTTAAAATGAGATTTAAGTAAAGTACATATTCCATAAGTCCCGTTTTCTTTTTTGTAAGAGTCATTTCCTACGCGTACACACAAATCTTCCATGAGTTTAATTACGTTTGCTATTACACACTCTCTTGAAAGATCTTTTTTTGCGATGTAGTGTTTTATCACCCTAGAATACTTATTATAATCAAATGAATTCATTTTATTAAATTTATTTTTTTTAGATTTTTCTACGAAGTCTTTGTTATAAATGTATTGTTTTCTACCCTTAGAATCATAACCAGTTGCCTGTATTTTAGCTTTAGATGATTTATCTATTTTAACATTGGACCACATCGGAGGTATTTTAAGACTTTTAATTCGAGGAATATCGTCTTTTGTTGCTCCTTTATAACCAAATTTATTGTTTACAAAGTGCCTAGTTATATAAGACATTTAAATTAAATGTATATTTTAATATGTTATTTAAAGCATAAAATTATACAAATTATAACGACTTATAGATATTTAATGTGCGGATTTGTACTATTTTTATCTATGATTACATATCCCGATAAGATTCAAAACAACTGCATTTCGGTACCACCCGGTGGTATATCTGGATTTTGGTATTCTATTTCTAAAATTATATATAAAGATATTATAAATATCTGATTAAATGGCGAATTGGGACATTTTGCTTTTAGATAAATCTGGATCGATGATGCAAAATAAAAAAGATCTAATTGAAGGGTTTAATGAACTTGTAAATGAACAGAAGAAAGAAGGATCCGATAATTTATTTACAGTTTTTACATTTAATAATGAAGTTGAACTGTTTAAAGAAGATAAATTTGAAAATTTTGAAAAAATAAAATGCACAGACATAATCACAAAAGGATCAACGGCATTGTACGACGCGATTGGAAACGCTTATGATATGATTCTTGAAAATAAAATGTACAGAAATATTACACTAACCGTTATAACAGATGGACAAGAAAACAGTAGTAAATTTTACACAATTGATACATTAAATGACAAAAAGAAACAAATTGATGAAAATTTTACAATTAAAATGATGTTTATAGGGACTGATATATCGTGCATAACCGAAGAAAATATTACATTAAATGCATCTCAGAGTGTTGATTGCAGAGGAGATATACACAGAGCTCTTAGAATTGCGTCTAGAACAATGTCTAGTCAACGCGACGGTAGAGAATATATACCAGAAGAATCTATTTCACAAGGAGTAAATCCAGTAACTCCTCTGGTTATGAAAAGAAGCAGATCTTGTAATTCTGGAGATCCGCCAAAAGTTAAAAGATGTAGATCTATATACAAATATTAAATATCAGTAATATTTGATAATACCCTGAATGTATTATGGTTTATAGTAACAAATACTTCTTTATTAATTTCATTATTCTTTTTTCTTGTTTTTCTTGTTTTTTGAATTTTTTAGTCTTTCTTCTTGATCTACGATCTTCTTCCATGACTAACATTTCCATTTAAGATTACAATTTGTGCAAGTTACATATGTAGTCATTGATTCATCTGCACGTCTAGTTTGCATCTGATAATAGACTGTCTTCATTGATTTACATCTATTACACTTAAACATCCCATCTTCTTGAACTTCTTGTTTAACTATTGCTTGATTAAGTGTCTTTGTTCTTAGAGTTTCCCAAACATCTGGATTAAGTTCCTCTCTTGTTAATTTAACCAATGTGTACGCTTCTAAAATGCCGTCTTTTATTTTTCCCCTCAAGACAGGGGCATTTGTTGTATAACTGATATTAGCTAAGATTCGTCTTGCGTTAGTTGAATATTTCTTAAGAAAATTTGAATCAGACCATTTTAGAGGATACCTTTTTTCTTTGCAAAATTCAATAGTAGAATTAAAAACACCTTTTTCCATATTTAAAATTATAACGTTGTTTACTTCTAGGTGCATATATTTTGCAGCGTTCTTTTTGAACACTTCGCGACGAAAAGCCATTTTCACAATCTTAATTTTGTTTTAAACTTTTAATATAATTAATTTTGTGTAATTTTTTAAAATAAAAACGTATACATTTAAATA
>TARA_R110001592_G_scaffold1911_1_pt1 | contig 36070 bp, 40 predicted proteins | sample TARA_R110001592 | Tara Oceans TARA_R110001592 (sample SAMEA4398387) | marine metagenome | biome: Polar Biome; feature: [SRF] surface water layer (ENVO:00010504); material: water (ENVO:00002006), including particulate matter (ENVO:01000060) such as... | depth 5 m | reverse complement strand
GACAATGGCTAGTCAATTATTTTCAAGCGAGTCTGACCCCGCTGGTTTGCAAAATTTTAATTTTCAGAGCCTGAACATTCTGAGCGGGTAGGGTCTTCGCTACAACGAATTTTCCAGAGTAGCTTAAGTGCTCGGGGCTCATGAATACCCTCATCTTTCAATGCTAGACGAATATCAAATTTAAATTTGTCCAATGCCAATTTGGTTTTATCGCTGGTTTTAATCCAGTAGTGAGAGGGTATTTCTGCTTTTGAATCACTCGCCAGCTTATGGATATCGCTGAGGCGAGATAAAATATACTCCCTCATCTGTTGGCCGAAATCGCTGGGGAACCGGTCTTTATGTGAAACTAATTGCATCATTCCATAAAGCAATTTTTCATCAATAATCCCACCATTTTCACCTAAACCATGATACAGCTCAAATACGTTATAACCGATTGGAACCATAGGGAGTATGTCTATATTGCCATTGTTGAATTGCCCTGAAAATGTCGCGAGTGAAGTACCTACTGGCGATGCTCCAGCCATATTGGCAAATCTCATTGCTTGTGGATCATCATTCAATATAGAAATTTTCTTACCACTAAACTCTTCCAGTGTATCAATCTCTCTATCGTTCACAAAAAGATAAACCCCACCTACAGGAAAGGTGCCTACAATTTCATAATTACCTTGGGTTAGTAACTTTCCTGCTTTAGGGTTTGTAATAGCTTTGAGGACTTTATTTACCCCATTTTCGCTAATAATTCCGCCAATCGCATTTAGTGAGCTGCCAAAAGGAACATACTGCCGCGTTAACATTCCGGTTAAAAATACAAGGTCACACATACCGGCTTTGAAGTCATTAGAGGCGACTCTCTCGTCGGTATAAGCCACTAACTTTACATTCAAACCCCATTTAATTGCGTTAGGTACGATGTCGGATAAAAAGGTCATGGATGGGCCATTTTTTCCAACAGGGTCATAAATACAAAACTTTTTTTCTTCAAGTGCGAGAGCTATCGAACTCACAAACATAAGCAAACAAGAAACAACTGATTTAATAACCATTAGTTTTCTCCACTGACAACTAAATAATGCTAAATATAGAAGTTCAGATAGAAGTATGGGGTAAAAAACTGAATGAATAAAACTCTAAAATAGAACAAGTGTTATGAGTAAAATTCAGCAATTTTGTTCCGGACAAAAATCATGAAACGTTAACTGCACGCAAATGTATTGGTGAGTTTTTATCATAATTGATTATAAATTAATTCCTTTTATTCAATCCTAAGCCTTCACTTATAATCATTGAATAGCACTGAATCTGAGTTATATATCGCAAATACCGGTGACGATAGGATTCTAAAGCTCGATTTATTAGGCGATAACGGAATTTCTATCTTCGCAGAAAGTATTAACGGTGCTGATGGCATTACCTTTGATGACTCAGGTAATCTTTGGGTAACAGCAAATCAAGCAGATAACATCATCGCGCTAAATGCAGAGGGACGAATCATTGCTAAATTGGGCGAGTTCTTAGGGATACGCAATAATGGATCAGCGCGAGGTTTATTATTTCCTGCTAGTTTAGCTATTATCGGTAAATATATTTATGTTACAAATATGGCTCAAGTTGCCACCCCAGTAACGGGTGATGAACCAGAAGAAAATGTGACTCGCTATACTGTTTCTAAATTATGGGTACCTACACTTTAGTCATAAACGCTAACGCCTTGATTAAACTGATCAAGGCGGTTTCATGAGAATGCCACACGCTATCTATTGGTCATTAAGGTTTGCATACACCTTAGCTCAGGCTATTATCTATCAAAGTAACTTATACGACCAGGTAGTCATTACGCTTTATGAGCATATATCAAACATTTATCACGGTTGTGAAACTTGGCAGTTTTTCAGCGGCGGCAAAAAAACTGTGTCGCTCTCCTTCTGCCATCAGTAAAAAAATTGGTTTACTCGAACAAAAATTGAATGTGCAGTTATTTGACCGGACCACCAGAACTTTGGTGATTACTGAGGCTGGACGATTATATTACGAACGTTGTTTGGAAATTTCTAAGCAAATCTCACAGGCAGAAAATGAGTTAAAAGAACTTTCAGGTGAGCCGAATGGCAGTATCACCGTCACTTGGCCGAATGCAATCTCGACATCAAATGTTGTCGCCGTGTTAAGTGCATTTAGTGAAGCTTTCCCTAACATAAAAGTTAATGTAAATATCACCAATGACAGCGTTAGTTTAATAGATGAAAGTATTGATTTTGCTTTTAGAATGGCTCCTCTAATTGATTCAAGCTTGATAGCAATTGAGTTGTTTAGAATTACACCTGTCATTTGTGCGACGCCAGAGTTCGTCACAAAATTCGGTTTACCGAAAAGCCTTAATGCCTTATCTAAAATGCCACTATTACTACTTAATCATGCGAACTTGATTCAAAAATTTTGGAAAAGTTTATCAGGAGTGAAGGACCTAAACATAGAGGAACATCATCAAGTAAATGATATCAATGCAATTTATAATATGGCGAAACAAGGTATGGGTGCGACTTTTATATTTCGTCACACTATAGAGAAAGAATTAGCTGAGGGAACGCTTGTCGATTTAATGCCTAATAATAAACTAACTGAAATACCTGTCTATTTGATGTACCACAAGTTTAATTACACCCCAAAGAAAGTACGTGCTTTCATTGATTTTTTTAAGCAGCACTATTTATCAGAGACAAGTTAAGCCGTTTGGCCTTTTATGTGAAAAGCGGGTATTTTTTGACATTAAATACGATAAAATGAAGAAATTTTGTTATCACTTAAAGCGCCAAAACTGTTATAAATCAGGCAATCCAAATGACGCTTTATATGAGAAGTAACATTAGTATGAAATAATATAAAGCAACTTAGTTTCAGTGGAAAATTTATTGGGACTAAGTTGTTTTTTATTGAGGGAGTAAAAATTATGGCGAAGTCATTACAAGAACAGCTTATGGGTTCAGGTTTAATAGATAAAAAGAAAGCCAAGACCATACAAAAAGAAAAAAGAATACAACGAAAACAACTGCCTAAAGGACACTCTCTGGATGAGAAAGAAAAAGAGTATTTGGAAAAATTAAAACAGGAAAAAATCGAAAAAGATAAAGCGCTAAATAAAAAGAGAGAAGACGAATTAGAAAAGAAAGCCTTAAAAGCACAAGTAAAACAATTAATTAAAACTAACGAAATTAAAAGGCTAAGTGGAGAAATAGCCTTTCAGTTTACCGATAATAAAAAGATTAAAAGAATTTATGTCGTTCAGGAACAATACGATCATCTTGTGCGAGGTTTACTTGCAGTGGCGAATATTAGCGAAGACTATTTACTGATACCCAAAGCTGTTGCTAAAAAAGTCATAGAAAGAGATGCAGAGGCCATTTGCTATCTATATGAAAAACAGATGACACAAGAGCAAGAACTAGAAGAGGACGATCCCTACAAAGGCTTTGAAATTCCTGACGATCTAATGTGGTGAGTTTAATATTGATTCTTTCTTGTGCAGGACTTAAGTTTTGCTTTTATAGCTAGGGCTGTTTTTTAATAAAATTTACTGGTGAGCTGCCAGTCCATTTTTTGAAGGCTCTGCTAAAAGAACTGAGTTCTGCAAATCCCAATAAAAAGGCAATTTCACTGAGAGCATGTTGATTCTTTTTTATTAACTCCAGCGCTTTATTTTTTCTAACTTTGTCAACTAATTCATGAAATGATACGCCTTCGGTTTTTAACTTCCGGTATAAAGTATGACGACTCATATGTAATGAGCAGGCTATATTCTCTGCATCAAAATTCCCGCTCGATAAAGACTTTTCGATTAAGCGTGTTACCTGCTGACTTAATGATTCATTCTTTTTGATTTTAGAAAGAAGTAGCTCAAGATGATTTGTTAAAAAATGAAATAAGTGCGTACTTTTTTTAGGGAAGGTGTAATCAAGAAATTTTTCCTTAAAAATGAGAGCGGAGTATTTTTGATTAAAATAGACTGGGCAAGCAAAAAACTCTTCGTATAGTTTTAGATCATGACATGAGTGTTCAAAGTGAACCTCATCCAGTGAGATATTTTTACTTATATGTTCTTTAATTCTTGTTACCGATAAAGCCAGGCTGTGTTCTATATCTTGCTCACAATAATCACTAGGGTCATTACAATGATAACTCACAATAGCTTTACCACTTATAATGTTGAGCTGAACTGAAATTGACTCATTAATTAAAGCATAATAGCGAATATACTGTTTTAGGCCTTCTCTAAGATTCTGACTGTTAAAAAAAACATGAGAAACCAGGCTCATTTCATTGTTATAGGGTTTTATTGCTAGCCTCAAACCTAAGTTAGGGTCCTTGGTATGTTGTACAGCTAGGCGCCATAATGCCTTGTAAATGACTAAGGGTAAGTTTGAATCAGGTGAGTCTAAAGCTGAAAGCTCAAAGTTTAAGTGCTTCTGAATAGATGATGAATCTAGACCCTTTCTTGAAAGGTAAGTTATCAAGGTTTTGGCCGTTGTTGTATTTACCACTAAACAATTTTTTTTATTTGGATGTGATTTTATAGTCATGATAAAAAAGCCTGGCCTGGATAACACTGAGAGTCTGCAAAGATTTGCTTTTTATTGCATTAAGCTAAATTTTGTATTGCAACAATTTGTATTGCAACAAATAGTCAAGTGATTTGAACATATCGTCAAGTGAAATTATTTCAAATTGGCATATAGTGGTATCAGTCTTTAGAGCAAGACAATTAAAATATAATAAGGGGGGAGAAAAGAAGATGGAATTAGAAATTTTTATACCACATGATGAAAAAGAAAAAGAAAACTGCCAGAAGTTAGAACAATACTTAAATAGCATGTTTTTTTGCTAAATAATCAAATTAAATAAAAAGGGCGCGGAATGCGCCCTTTTTATTTTTCATCTTTAAGTTTATCTTTAAGTTGGTTATTTCTTTCTAAATATTCATTGATTCTATTCAATTGTTTCTTTGTTTCCTGAGAATGCTTAGATTGATTAGAAAAAATATAGCCTGCACGCCATTCCCCTTTTTTCGAATCAACCATCACTTTATTAACGACTTTAGCTTCAATCTGATTCACTTTAACTTCCGTCATGTCCATGGCTAGTGAAAGCTTGAGCAGGGTTTTTGTGCCTAATACAGGCTCATTAGGTACAATCAGTGCAACACCATAAATATTAAAATCTAATGCTGTCGTAGAATACCAAGAGGTAAATAGACCTTTTTTGATTTTGATATCTGCCGTTAAGCTAAGAGCCGGCAAGCGGCGATGTTGGCGTTTATCTTTTTCTTTTGGATAAGCAAGCATTGATGATTCCATTTGAAATAGTGTGATTACTAATGAAAATTATGTATCACTAATTAATTGGTGTCGTTCTTAACTATAAGATTAGGATAAAAGGTGATTTAATCCATTATCTATTCATTACAATGTGAGCGAATTAAAACAATGGATTCAGAATTACTTTCAGTTTCAATGAAAGGTGAAGGATCAGCGGTGATTTTATTGCATGGCTTATTTGGTTCTTCAGATAATTTATCGAGATTAGCCATTGAACTTGAAAAAGAGTATCAAGTATTTAGCGTTGATTTAAGAAATCATGGTAAGTCATTTCATCATAAAGAAATGACTTACCCATTAATGGTGGAAGATATAAAAAAAATGATGAATGTTTATGGCATTAATTCTGCTCATCTCATAGGCCATTCTATGGGTGGAAAAGTTGCCATGTCATTTGCACTAAGCTATCCAGAAAAAGTCAAGAAACTGATCGTTGCTGATATTGCACCTGTCACTTACTCACCACATCATCAAGCAATTTTGAAAGCTTTGACATCAATACCACTTGATTCTATAGCCACTCGAAGAGAAGCTGATGAATATTTAGCAAGATATATCGATGAAGCTGGCGTAAGGCAGTTTCTTTTGAAAAGCTTAATGCTCTCAAAAAAACAGGCGCCAGTATGGAAATTCAATCTGTCCGCTATAATAGAAAATTACGATAAGATATTAAGTGGCAATGACTCTTCTAAGCAATTTAATGGCGATACCTTGTTTATTGCCGGTGGTAAATCGGACTATATCAAAGCAGAATATAAACAAAAAACCATGGCTTTATTTCCCAAAGCGCAATTGAAAATTATGCCCGAAACCAGTCATTGGTTACATGCTGAAAAACCTAAGATATTTATTAGTATTTGTCAGCGATTTTTAGAAGAAAATAATAAATATGATTAGATTGTTTACTCCGATTATTATCGATATAGAAGCCTCAGGCTTTGGTAGAGGAAGTTACCCTATTGAGGTTGGATTTATTACGTCTGATCAGCAAGTGGCTTGTACTTTAGTCAAACCTGAAGAAAATTGGTCTGCTTGGAATTCAGAGGCTGAGAAAGTTCATGGAATTGATCGTAGCATTTTGCTTGAAAAAGGTAAGCCAATAATTGAAGTAGCGCTTTGGTTGAATGAACATTTACAGGGTAAAATAATCTACTCTGATGCCTGGTTGAATGACATGTGTTGGCTGGGACGCTTATTCGAAGAAGCAGAGGTCACACAAGCCTTTAAACTAGAATCCCTGTTATCTTTGCTCACTGAAGATGAAAGAGAGCAATGGGCTGAAATGTATCAATTAGTATTATCTGAAACCAAGCTCATTAGGCATAGAGCAAGTACAGATGCAAAACTGATACAAGAAACGTATATTAAACTTAAACAGTCAGCGATGGTAAAAAATCAAAATCATTCTTCATAAATCGGTTTTATAATATAGATGGAGTATAAACATGAAAATAAAAACTATTAGTTTAGTTTTAGCATTAGTTACAGTCTCATTTGTCATGCCTTCTTTTGCTGACAGCACTTTAGAAAAAGTAAAAAAATCTGATGTATTAAGTTGTGGTGTTAGTACCGGTTTAGCGGGTTTTTCTCAAAAGGATGAAAAAGGCCAGTGGAGTGGTCTGGATGTGGATGTTTGTCGTTCTATCGCCGCGGCTGTTTTGGGTGATGCTTCAAAGGTTCAATATAAGCCATTAACAGCAAAAGAGCGTTTTCTGGCTTTACAGTCAGGTGAGGTAGATGTTCTTTCTCGCAATACTACGTGGACACACACACGTGATACGTCTTTAGGTTTAAACTTTGCGGGCGTTATCTATTATGATGGCGCTGGTTTTATGGTGAGTAAACAATTAGGCGTAAAAAGTGCGCTTGAGTTAGATGGTGCGAATGCCTGTATACAAGCGGGTACCTCGACCGAATTGGCGATTTCAGATTATTTTCGTGAAAATAAAATGAATTATAAAGCCATCACGTTTGATACCTCAGATCAAACACGAGCAGGTTTTGAATCAGGACGCTGTGATTTTCTAATTTCAGATCAATCTCAATTATATGCTTTACGTATCGGACTACAAAAGCCCGAAGATGCCGTTGTCTTACCTGAAGTAATTTCAAAAGAACCACTTGGGCCTGTTGTAAGACAAAATGATGATGAGTGGTTTAACATTGTTAAGTGGGTTGTGAATGCGTCAATTGAAGGTGAGTTCCAGGGCGTAACCTCAAAAAATGCGGATGACTTAAAAACCAAAGGAAACCCAGGACAACAAAGATTGCTAGGCACAGAGGGTGATTTAGGTCAGAAATTAGGTTTATCTTCAGATTGGGCTTATCAAGTTATTAAACAAGTAGGTAACTATGCAGAATCCTTTGAGCGTAATGTTGGTCAGGGTTCACCTTTGAAAATTAGTCGAGGCCTAAATGCACAATGGAACAAGGGCGGTATATTATATTCACCGGCTATGCGTTAAAAAAATATCTAGGCTGGGGGAGCATCATGGGCTCCTTTTTTGATATTTTCTTACAGAGGCAAAATTGCTTTCATCTCATCTTAGAAGAAACATCTATGTTTTCTAAAAAAACCACAGAACAAATAAAGCTTGAAACGCGGCCTAGTACCACGAGAGCAAATTCATTTTATAACAATCCTAAATATAGAGCTTGGATGTATCAGGCGTTTTTAGCATTATTTTTGATTGGTTTTTTCTATACGATAATTACAAATACTTTGGATAATATGGCAGCACAAGGTATTAAGAGTGGTTTTAGTTTTCTTGATACTTCTGCGGGTTTTGATGTTCTGATGACCTTGATTCCTTTTGACACAACGGATAGCTATTTCAGGATTTTTGCTATTGGCATTTTAAATACCGTTCTGGTTTCACTAATTGGTATTTTGTTTTCAACAATGCTCGGCTTTGTTTTTGGCATAGCCTACTTTTCACCAAATTATCTTATCAAGAAAATCGCTATTGTTTATGTCGAAGTATTCAGGAATATCCCCGTTATTTTACAGGTGATTTTCTGGTACACCATTTTTAATGCCCTGCCTATTGCTCGTGAAAGTATCAATCTTGGAGACTCGGTTTTTCTAAATGTAACGGGCTTATATTTACCAAAATTAGTCGGTGATTCAGGTTCTGGCTATGTCTATGCCGCCATATTTATTGCAATCATTAGTGTGTTTCTATTAAGACGCTGGGCCAAGAAACGGCAGGAAAATACCGGGGAGCAATTTCCACTGTTACCCAGCAGCCTAGCTTTATTAGTTGGATTGCCATTCATTAGTCTGCTTGTTTCTGGCATACCCTTCCATCTTGATTATCCTGAACTTAAAGGCTTCAATTTTAAAGGAGGAATCACCATTATACCGGAGCTTATGTCTCTAGCTGTAGCGTTATCCATCTATACCGGTGCGTTTATTGCCGAAGCGGTTAGAGCAGGTATTCAGTCTGTACCCAAAGGTCAGACAGAAGCAGCAAGAAGTTTGGGCTTAAAGGAAAGCAAGATTATGTCACTTATTATCGTGCCTCAGTCGATGCGCGTCATAACACCTATGTTGAATAGTGAGTATCAGAGCCTGGTAAAAAATACCACCGTGGCAACAGCCATTGGGTATCCTGAGCTATTCACCGTGTTTGCAGGTTCTGCCTTGAACCAAGTAGGGCAAGCGGTTGAAATTATGTTTATGACCTTAGCAATTTACTTTGCTATTAATATGCTTATTTCCTTTGTTATGAATCGTTTTAATCAACGAACTCAACTTAACTCTCGCTAAGGAGAAGCATGTGGAAATTCGAAAATTTAAACCGCTTCCAGATCAGCCAGCTCCAATATCAACAGCAGGTCCAATCGCTTGGGTAAAAAATAATTTATTCCCATCCTTTCTTAATACTCTAATCACTATTCTGATAAGCCTTGCATTGTTGGCCGTCATCCCGGGCGTTTTAGATTGGCTGTTCTTTTCTGCGAATTGGCTTGGATCAAGCCAAGATGATTGTGTGAAAGATGGCGCTTGTTGGGTGTTTATCAGTGCTTGGTCCCAGCAGATTTTTTATGGCAGTTATCCTGATACTGAAATCTGGCGGGTTAACCTTTCTTTGGGCTTGTTGAGTGTGGTGATTAGTTCATCTTTTATTTTGCCACAGCATCTAAGGAATAAAGTGTCAATTCCTGCTTATTTAGTATTACCCTTTGTTTGCATACTGATTCTAGAAGGTAGTTATATCGGCTTAGAGCCAGTGAGTACTGACTTATGGGGTGGCTTCACCTTGAATGTATTAATTGCTGCCGGGAGCATTATTATAGCCTTCCCGCTAGGGTTTTTATGGGCCTTAGGCCGGCAATCGCCTATGCCTTTTGCCCGCTCAGTCAGTGTGACCTGTATCGAGTTTTTCCGTGGTACTCCTATATTAGCCTTATTCTTTATGGGCTCCGTTATGCTTCCCTTATTTTTTCCGGCCGATATGAATATCGATAAGTTGCTCCGAGTCTGGATTATTCTTGTACTATTTATGGCTGCCTACATGGCTGAGGTCTTTCGAAGTGGCTTTCAAGCGATACCCAAGGGGCAATATGAAGCGGCAGACTCTCTGGGTCTGGGCTACTGGCAAAAAACCTTGCTGATTATTTTTCCACAAGTCATTAAAGTTTCTATGCCAAATATATTAGCGACCTTCGTTATGGTGTTCAAGAATACGGTTTTTCTGTTAGTCATTGCAGTACCAGAAATGTTACAGGTCGTGATGTCAGCCTTGAGTAATTCTAACTGGTTAGGCGGACACGCGATGGAAGCTTATTTATTTGTCGGTTTCACTTTTTGGCTAAGTTGTTTCAGTATGTCCTTGCTGGCCAGCTCTATTGAAAAGAAACTAGATACAAGTCATCAGAATTAGGAATTTATCATGGCTGCAATTGAGCAAAATGCTGATCAAAAAAATACTAAAGATATCATTATTATCAATAATATAAATAAATGGTATGGTGATTTTCATGTGCTTAAAGATATTAATCTGACCGTTAAAAAGGGTGAAAAAATTGTTATTTGTGGGCCATCGGGTTCAGGTAAATCCACCATGATTCGTTGTATCAATAGACTAGAAGAGTTTCAGCGGGGTTCATTAATCGTGAATGGCGTTGAGATGATTGAAAATGTTAAAAATATAGAAGCCATTCGACGTGAAGTAGGTATGGTGTTTCAGCACTTTAACTTATTTCCACACCTCACCATTTTGGAAAACCTAACACTGGGGCCTATTTGGGTACAGAAGAAACCTAAAGCCGAAGCGGAAGCAATTGCCATGGAATATCTGGAGCGCGTTAAAATTCCTGATCAAGCGAATAAGTACCCAGGCCAGTTATCAGGTGGCCAGCAACAGCGTGTCGCCATTGCGCGTTCATTATGTATGTCGCCTGAAATCATGTTATTTGATGAGCCAACATCCGCGCTCGATCCTGAGATGATTAAAGAAGTATTGGATGTGATGGTCGAATTGGCCGAGGAGGGGATGACCATGCTGTGTGTTACCCATGAAATGGGCTTTGCCAAGAAAGTAGCAGATAGAGTGATCTTTATGGATGGCGGTGAAATTGTCGAACAGAATACCCCCAATGCGTTTTTTGATTCACCAGAAACAGATCGTTTACAGTTATTCTTAAGCCAAATACTTCAGCATTAGTGAGCATTTACGTCGTCTAAGGTATTAAAGTTTTTGAAGCATTCCGCTTGCTCAGAGAAATCTAACCAAATAGCATTATTTTCATGCATCCACTTCATAACGCGCTGCTCGCCATTTTCTAGATACAGCTTTAAAGCGGTTTTATATTCTTTGGCAATACACATATGAAGTGGTTGTTGTTTTCCTTCAGCGATAACCGCAAAAAGTAATGGCTTTGGCTTGTCTTGTGAATATTCTGTCTGTAAAAAATCGAGCATTTTTTTAGCGAAGTCTTGACTCAGAAGCGGTGTATCACAAGGACAGATTAACCAGTAATCTGCATCACTAGCTTCCATGATGCTAACAATACCTGCCAATGGTCCTGGAAATCCACTGATGGTATCACTGACAAGGTTTGTTGTTATTTGAGAATAGTCAGATTGATTTCGATTACAGTTAATAATAACTTTTCTGACATAAGGAGACAGTGTTTGGTATATCCAAGACACCATAGGTTTTTCGTTGAAGAGTTGCAGGCCTTTGTCTTCACCTTGCATTCTGCTGGCAAGACCGCCGGCTAAAATTCCACCGTCAATAGTAAGTGGCGTAGGCATAAGTATCGTATGGGGGTTAAGTTTTAAAGGGAAAAACGTCCGGCTTAAATTAGCTCGTTAGCCTAAATAAGCCGGAAATAAAAATATTACCGGAATAAAAAATATTAAAGGTTACTATCAACAAATGCAGTCAATTGTGACTTCGATAAAGCACCGACTTTAGTGGCATCAACGTTGCCATTTTTGAAAAGCATTAAAGTCGGAATACCACGAATGTTGAACTTGGGTGGTGTTTCTTCATTTTCATCAATATTTAACTTACAGATTTTAATCTTGCCTGCATAATCATCAGCAATTTCTTCGAGTACCGGTGCAATCATTTTACAAGGGCCACACCACTCAGCCCAATAATCGACTAGTACAGGGATATCTGAATTGAGTACTTCTGTTTCGAAGCTGGCATCCGTTACATTAATAATGTTATCACTCATGATTTAATTCCACTGAAAGTTTGAGAAGCCTGATTGGTAACGATGCGCTACAATAACGAATTCATCAGTAAAAAAACAGGCTGATCAAATAATGAATAAAGGTAAAGAGTAATATATAGCCTTATTAGAGGATTTCAAGGACGTGTTGACCGAAAAAAACGCTAAAATTATCACAAACGAGGCGCCAGAATATATTGCAGCAGTCGATATGGGGTCAAATAGTTTTCACATGGTGGTTGCAAAAATATCTCATGGTGAAGTGCGTGTTATCGACAAGTTAGGTGAGAAAGTTCAGCTGGCAGCAGGGTTGAATGAACTTGGTGAATTTAATGAAGAGGCTAAAACCCGAGCCTTTGAATGCTTAAGTCGTTTTGCCCAAAGGATAAAAGGCCTGGATTCTTCAGCCGTACAAATTGTAGGTACAAACGCTTTACGTGCCGCAAAACAAAAAAAAGAATTTCTTAGACAGGCTGAATCTATCACTGGTTATCCAATAGAAATCATTTCAGGACGGGAAGAAGCTCGCTTAATTTACTTAGGTGTTGCCCATACCTTGTCGGATGATTATGGCAATCGTTTGGTCATCGATATCGGTGGCGGCAGTACAGAATTAATTATTGGCGAACGCTTTGAAACCAAAGCTCTGGAAAGTTTGCATATGGGCTGTGTATCCTTCAGGGAGAAGTATTTCCAAGATGGGCAGTTAACAGAAAAGAACTTTTCGAAAGCGATCAAACATGCTTCAAGAGAGCTCTTAAGTATTAGTAAAAATTATTCTCAGCTAGGCTGGCAAAACTGTGTAGGTGCTTCAGGTTCGGTAAAAGCCATACTCAATAGCCTGGTGTACCTAGGCTACGCTCATGAAACGTTTGAACTAGCTGATTTATATAAACTTCGCCAGAGAATGATAAAGCTAGGTCATATTAACTTTCTTGAAGAGCTTGGTGTAAAGAAAGATCGGACAAATATTTTTCCTGCGGGTTTATCCATTCTAATTGCCTGCTTTGAAGTCTTATCTATCAATAAAATGAACTTTACAACAGGCGCTCTTAGAGAAGGCTTACTTTACGATATCGTCGGCAGGATTCAACATGAAGATGTACGTGAACGCACCATTCAATCTATGCAGCTTCGTTATGATGTAGATAAGGTGCATGCCTTGCAAGTAGAAGAAACAGCGCTGTATGCCTATCACTTGATTGCGGATGATTGGGGTATTCAAAGTATTAAAAATGAGAACTTGTTAAGATGGGCGAGCCGCATTTGTGAAGTGGGTTTATCTATTGCCCATGCACAATATCATCGACATGGAGCCTATCTTGTTTATTACTCAGAACTACCCGGCTTTACGCGTTTATCGCAACTATATCTATCGATTCTAGTCCGCTCTCACCGGCGCAAGTTTTCAGATGAACCCTTTGTGGCCTTAACAGAAGTGGAACAAAATTTACTTAAAAAACTCAGTGTTATTTTTCGTTTAGCGAATGTCTTGACCGTTGCTCGAAAGTCCTCTGAAGAAAAATTCTTGCTAAAGGTTGACGGTAAAACCCTTGAATTAGATATGGGAGAGGGTTGGTTAAAAGAAAATCCGTTAAATGAAGCCAACCTTGAGCAGGAAAAAGAATTATTAATAAAACAAGGTTTTGAACTACATATTAAATAGGATTTATCCCTTGGTTAAATATGCAAAAACTATGCTTGTTCTGGGAATAGAAACATCCTGTGATGAAACTGGTGTGGCACTGTATCATTCTGAAAAAGGCTTATTAGCACATCGTTTGTATTCACAAGTAGACATGCATGCCGACTATGGTGGTGTTGTGCCAGAGCTCGCGTCAAGAGATCATGTTCGCAAAACAATTCCCTTAATAGAAGACATCTTGCGAGAAGCCGGTTTACTGCGTACTGATATTAATGCGATTGCTTATACCGCGGGTCCTGGGCTAGTCGGTGCTCTAATGGTCGGCGCGGCGATTGCAAATGCGTTAGCGCTAGCGCTTGATATCCCCATTATTGGCGTGCATCACATGGAAGGTCATTTGTTAGCTCCCATGCTAGAAGCATCACCCCCGGATTTTCCCTTTATAGGTTTACTGGTTTCTGGCGGTCATACTCAGTTAGTAAAGGTGGATGGAATTGGTCAGTATGAAATTTTGGGAGAGTCTTTAGATGATGCTGCAGGTGAAGCCTTCGATAAAGCCGCAAAAATGATGGGGCTGGATTATCCAGGTGGGCCAAGAGTTGCAAAGCTTGCACTCTTAGCCAGAGCGCAATATGGCGGAACACCTTATCGTTTTCCTCGACCGATGACGGATAGACCGGGACTAGACTTTAGCTTTAGTGGCTTAAAGACCTATACCTTGAATACTATCCATAGCCTCAAGCAAGAAGAAGGTGAGCTGTCAGAAAAAGCGAAGGCCCAGATAGCCTTAGCTTTTGAGGAAGCCGTTGTTGATACCTTAAGAATTAAATGTAAACGTGCTCTTGAACAAACTGGCTTAAAGACTTTGGTCATTGCCGGAGGAGTGAGTGCAAATACTCACTTACGTGAAACCTTAGAAGTTACGCTAAAAGGAATAAACGCGAGTGTTTTTTATGCGCGACCAGAGTTCTGTACAGATAACGGTGCCATGATTGCTTACGCAGGTACCCAGCGTTTAAAAGCAGGACAAACTAGCGAAGCAGCATTTACAGTAAAACCTAGATGGCCTATGGATACTTTAGCACCCTTGGAGCCAGTTGATTGAATATGCCAAATGATCAGGACCAAGTGTTAATTGATGGTTTAGAGCTGGATGCATCTATCGGTGTATTTGAGTGGGAAAAAAAGATTAAACAGCGTTTGGTATTTAATCTGGAACTTGCTTGTGACTTTTCAAAAGCGATGATCACCGATGATATCCAGGATGCGGTTAATTACGCACAAGTTTGTCAAGAAATTGAACACATCATAGAACTTAAGCATTATCAATTATTAGAGTTTTTGGCCGAGACAATATGTCGTCATTTATTTAAGTGTTTTGCTATATCCGCTATTAAATTGAACATACTGAAGCCGGAAGCAGTGGCTAAAACCAAAAGTGTTGGTGTAACTGTTTTTAGGGTAAGTAAGGTTAATCATAGTCGCACCGGGGAACTTAATTAAGTGATTAAGCATCGTGTTTTCTTAAGCCTGGGATCGAACATTCATCGGAACAAAAACATTAAACGCTGTTTGATAAAACTTCAGAAAGTATTTGGTGATGTTGTATGTTCACCGGTTTATGAATCTGAGCCTGTTGGATTTAATGGAGCACATTTCTATAACTTAACAGTAAAAATAGCGACGGAAATGAGCCTCAAAGAGCTCGCAACAATCTTGAAAAATATAGAAGATGAAAATGGCAGAATACGTGGAGGGGAAAAATTTTCTTCTCGGACCTTAGATATCGATATTCTAACTTACGATGACTTATGCGGTGTTTATGAACGCATTGAATTACCTAGACCTGAAATCTTTTTTAATGCCTTCGTTTTACTGCCAATGGCAGATTTGGCTGCCACTACCATAGAACCAAAGTCGAAATTAAGCTATTCGGCACTCTGGTCAGAGCATAAACAGGCTATCCTAAGTAAGCAAAAACTTTGGCAAGTTGATTTTGAATGGCCGCAAGGCATCGAGCACTCCTAGCGCTTATAAAGACTCAATAGGCCCAATGTCGAGGAGTCTAATAGCTTGGCCTTTTCCATATCAGACATAGCTTGATAAATCTCTTTGCCTAAAGTCTTGCCTAATTCTACACCCCATTGATCAAAAGCATTAATACCCCAGATGGCACTTTGAACGAAAGTTTTATGTTCATAGAGAGCTGTTAATGCCCCTAAGGCTTCCGGTGTGAGCTTTTCCATTACAAGGGTATTGCTTGGTTGATTGCCTTTATTTTCTTTATGTGGTGCTAACCGTTTTGCCTCATTTTCAGACATGCCTTGTTTAAGTAATTCGTTAAAAGCTTCTTCTTTGGTTTTTCCAGACATCAAAGTCTTCGATTGGCTAAGGCAGTTACTAAATAAATGCTTATGATGCTCAGCGATAGGGTGATGGGTACTTAAGCAGGTAATAAAATCAGAGGGCAATAAATGGCTTCCTTGATGCAGCAACTGATGATAAGCATGTTGTCCATTGCATCCAATTCCACCCCATATAATAGGGCCTGTGTTGTAAGTAAGTGCTTCACCACTTCTTGAAACATGTTTACCATTACTTTCCATATCGAGTTGCTGGAGATGATCGGGAAAGGTTTTTAAATATTGTTCATAAGCAAGAATAGTATGGCTGCTTGTTTGAAAATAATTTTGATACCAAATGGCTAATAAGCCAAGTATTACTGGGGCATTCTGATCTAATGGTGTATTTAAAAAGTGTTGATCCATTTGATGTGCACCAGATAAGAGTCGCTTGAAATTATCCATGCCGATAACAAAAGCAATAGGCAAACCTATGGCAGACCAAAGAGAATAACGACCGCCAACCCAATCCCACATTGGAAATATTCGATCGCTTGGAATACCAAGGTCAAGGGCTACTTGTTCATTACTGGTGACAGCGGCTAGATGTTGTGCAATATCAGCATCTGAAAAACCTATGCTCTTAAGATGCGCTTTGACAGCATTGGCATTTTCTAGTGTTTCTAAGGTTGTAAATGTCTTAGATTGGATTAAGAACAGTGTTGAATCAGGGTCAATTTGGGAAAGCGTGTCATATAAGTCAGTACTGTCAATATTGGCAACATAATGGCACGTGAAACCGTCAATGGCATAAGATGCTAGAGCATCTGTAACCATTTTGGGACCCAAAAACGAGCCACCAATGCCGATACTGACAAGCGTATCAATGGCTTTACCTTTTGCACCTATATATTTTCTATCATGTACTTTAGATAGAAAACTGTGCATTTTTTGATGACAGCGTCGAACGTCATCACTCAGATTTTCTGTATCGATGACTAGGTCTTGTTTTTTGTTCGAATAGGGTTGTCTAAGAAGGGTATGTAAAACCTTGCGCTGTTCAGTATTGTTCAAGGCTTGATGATTGAAATCTTCACCGGTAAATAAACTGTGAATTTGCTCACTTAGTTGGGCTTCTTTAGCCAGTTTGAAAAGAAGGCTTAAGCTTGTTTTGTTGATTCTGTTCTTTGAGTAATCAATAAAAACATGGGGCGCTTGCAGAGAGTAGTTCGAAAAACGATTGCGATCATCATTAAATAGTTCACGCATATGAACGTCTTTGAAGGCCTCAAAGTGTTCCAGAAGTGCCTGATGAGTGGGTAATGAAGTCAGCATCATTTAAGTCCTTTTGGTGTCTTAATGTTAAGTAGCTTACATGTTTTATATTGACAGCGTGATATTGTCAATTAAACGTGTTTTGCCAAGATAAGCTGCGACCAGTATCACAAAATGCTTATCTTGTGAATTTGAAGGCGCCAGAGTATCTGGATTAGCGATATTAAAATAATCAGGTGTGAAGCCCGCTTTTTCAAGTTGCTGCTTGGCAGTATCGCATAACTTGGAAAAATTCCGCTCACCGTGTGCTAAAGCATCCCGTGTTACTAATAAAGTTTTGTAGATTAAAGCCGCCGTTTTTTTTTCAGTTTTACTCAAGAAGCCATTTCGTGAGCTACGGGCCAGTCCTGACGCTTCACGAGAGGTCGGTATGCCAATTATGTCAACAGGAAAACACAGGTCACTTGCCATTTTTCGAATGATGGCGAGTTGCTGAAAATCTTTTTCACCAAAAATCGCCATATCTGCTTGCACCATATTGAATAATTTGGCTACAACGGTTGCAACACCGACAAAATGTCCCGGGCGACTCGCGCCACAGTGATAATCGCCTAGCTGTGGTACATCAACACGAGTCTGCGCCTCTAAGCCATTTGGATAGACTTCATTGGCATTGGGCGCAAATAATAAATCGCAACCTTTGGGCTCTAAGGCCATGGTATCAGCGTCTAAAGTGCGTGGGTAAGCATCAAGGTCTTCATTGGGCCCAAACTGCATAGGGTTGATAAAAATACTACAAATAACAATATCTGAACGACACTTGGCTTCAGTAATTAAACTTAAATGACCATCATGAAGGTTGCCCATGGTCGGCACAAAACCAATGGTCTGGCCTTTCATTCGATGCATCTTAACAAAGGCTCTTAACTCAGCAATGGTATGAACAGTTTGCATTAAAAAATCTCATTTAGAAAAAATAGTTATCCAGAAAAACTAAACTCAGCAGACGGAAACTCACCTGATTTTACAGCTTGATCATAACACTTGAAGGCGTCTTGAATAGAAGCTGCTTCTGCCATAAAGTTTTTGACGAACTTTGGTTGATGCCCGGAGTTAAGGCCTAACATATCATGCATGACCAAAACCTGACCATCTGTAACATTCCCGGCGCCGATACCGATAACCGGGACACTTACTTCTTGCGTAATCAGTTCAGCAAGTGAGGTTGGAACACACTCTAGTAAAATGATATCTGCACCTGCTTCAACTAAAGCTTGTGCTGTTGAGATCATATGATTAGCAGCAGAAGCTTCTTTCCCTTGAACTTTATAGCCACCGAGTTTATTCACAGACTGAGGTGTTAAGCCAAGATGAGCACAAACAGGAATGCCTCGTTGACTCAGAGCAGTAATATAAGGCGCAAGCCAGACATCACCTTCAAGTTTGACAAGGTGAGCACCCGCCTGCATAAGTTTACCTGCATTATTCAAGGTAGCTTCAAGTGTATTGATAGCATTGAAAGGCATATCTGCCATGATCAAGGGCTGCTCACTTCCACGGCTGACACAAGCCGTGTGATATATCATATCTTTCATGGTGACTGGCAGTGTGCTGCTCCGTCCTTGCAAAACCATGCCCAATGAATCACCCACGAGTAAAACATCAATACCTGCATCAGCTGCATGCTTGGCAAAGGTTGCATCATAAGCTGTCAGGCAAGAAAATTTTTTATTCTGCTCTTTTAAGGTTTTTAGGCTTAGCGTGGTTACAGGCATATTTGATTCCTCAGAAGTACACTTTGTATATGAATTTGGCACATATTGATGCAAAGCAATGGAACATTAGACATAACAGTCATATAGGAATGGCACTTACTTAAGCCCGTCTTCCCCGCGCAGGCGGGGGATCCATGGTGTTGAGGTTCATCGTAAAACAATGGATTCCCGCCTGTGCGGGAATGACGAGTTGTTGCATTTAGGCTTAAGTAAGCGCCATTTCAGTCATATAACTCAAAGAGTAACGACTTGTTTGAGTTGACTCAAGCGATTGTTAAGCGGTTTCAGGAATACTAGGGAGCTTTATTAACTCATGATGGGTGCAAGAAGATAAATGATCTTTCAAAGCACTTAGATCAGGTAGTCGCCAATCAGGTGCAACTTCTAATGCTGGTATTAATACAAAATCACGACTTAAGGCATAAGGATGAGGCACAATAAGACTAGGATTCGATTGCTGAATAATTAGATGATCTATAAATAAAATATCTAGATCAATGCAACGCTCCCCCCAATGTCGTCGCTTTACTTTGCCTTGCTTATATTCGATTTCTTGCAACAGAACTAACAGCGCTTCTGGCTCTAATTCAGTTTGGATTAAGATAACCGCATTGATAAAGCTATCTTGATCCTGAGGGCCTTGGGGTAAACTTTTGTAAAAAGAAGATGCCTTTAAAAGCTTAATTTCTTTATGTGAAGAGAGCGTTCTGATCGCATGATGAACTTGCTGAATAGGCTTATTTAAATTACTACCTAAACCGAGTAATGCTTTTTTCAACATGGGCTAGTACACTCCTAGTACATTCTAAGGCGCGATAGCGGCCAACAATTTATTTGAATCTTAGTCATCTCTACCCAATTTAGTAGCCTCTGACGATTAAAGCATTCAGTCTGTGCTTCTGTCGTCTAGGTGAAGAAGTGGTGCCATACTTTTATGTAATACGCCGAACACCACCAACTGCTGGATATCGAGCGTGTAGTAGATTACATGACTGACATAAGGAAAGCTGAACACCTCTTCATCGACTTCCAATCGTTTTTTTCCAATAGTTGGTGTTTCAGATAAAGCTAATATTGTTTGTCCTAACTCTGAAAGATATTTTCGTGATTGATTTGATCCCCACTGCTTCACTGTATAACGACGAATATCTATAAGGTCAGATTGAGCGTCTGAAGTTAGTCGATAGCCTGGAGCACTAATCATATTTTCCCGCTTCTAGCTCATTAAAAAACTGCTCTCCATCTATGGTGTGACCATCGCGAATATCGTCTTTTGCTTTAGTTGCTTTGGATTGCAATAAACGGAGTTTTAACGCTTCCATGTTTTCGTATTCTTCTACGGAAATGACAACAGCAACCGGTTTACCATTCTTGTTGATTTGAATCGGCGCTCGTTGAACCTTCATTAACATATCACCAAATTGGGTTTTGGCAGCATTGGCTGATAGTGCTTGCATGATAATATCCTCAAAATCGTTCGATTCGATTATTATAATCGATTTGATTGATATTTCCCAATAGATTTCAGTTCTTAAGTACTATCAATTATCAATAAGGTGCCTCTATGTGATAGCGTGATAGCCGCGTTATTCATAATTTTTACTATCATATAGATACCGAATAAAGTTACCTAAGACAAGTTAAGACAACAATAAGAAATTGAGAGACAAAGCCGTAGAGAAAACAGATCGTGACGGTCTGAGCGCTAGATTGTCTCCAAAAGGTAAAATTACCTATACGCTGCGTTACCAGTATTTTGGTAAAGCTGGCCGCGTAGATTTAGGCTCATACCCACTGATGAGCTTAAAGGAAGCGAGAACAGAAGCGTAGCGCCCTTGAGTAGGGACATGATCCCAAAGTGGTGCGCTTGCTTGAGAAGCAAGCCATTGTCACCGCTGAATCTCTTACAGGACTTTTTGATTTATGGTAAATGTCGGCAGCCAGCCAGTCCAGGGGTTCACCATCGAAACAGGTTATCAGGAAGTGCATATTTTCTGGAACCACTAAACAGGCGAGCTTCTGCCCTTTCTTTTTGAAGGGGCGGGAGCTTGCTTTTAGCAGCGCACTTTTGGGGCTCAGAGGCCTTGTAGCCTATATCGCTCAGACTTCGCTTGTCTTGTCTCTGCTGTCGTCAAGCTGAGCCCCAAAAGTTTAAATAATGCTGGCTATCGGTATTATTAATACCGATAGCGCCTTTGTTTTAAACCGTTCCGGTTTATGGTTTATGTATTTCGCGGCGCTTATCGCCGTGAAACTTAATAGTGGTAAACCACGTTTTATTATGTTAGTTTATACATATTGTTTTTTACGGCGTTTAGCGCCGCAAATAAAGCTAATGGTAAACTAAAAAGGGTTGTACGCTTGGTTAACAGCACTACTTCACATGATGATGTAGCAAAAGGGGCTTATAGACAGTCACTTAAAGCGCTTCTACCTTATGGCATGCTGGCGACAAAAAAGTGGCTGGCTGAACAAGGCTTAAGTGCTCATGCCATCGATAATGCAGTGAAAACAGAAACTTTGTTATTACTGGCTACTGGCGTATATAGCCAGTATTCCCGCTCATTGAGCTGGGAAGGGGTGGTTGCCTCAATGCAGCGTATGGATATGAACAACTCGGATAATCTGCCTTCGGTCATCGTTGGCGGCTTGTCAGCATTGTCATTATCGGGATTGTCGCAGTATCTGTCGTTAGGCAGTACCCCGCATATCCATTTATATGCACAAGGCAAGTTGCCATCATGGCTGAGGCGTTTGTCGCTGCCCGTTGAATGCGAGGGGCATAGTACCAATACCTTATGGCCAGAATGGCTGACAAAAGACAAAAGTTTTATCAGGCAGCATGAGTGGGAAGCGGAACTGCCCCCTGTGTATTTTTCATGTCCTGAAAAAGCGTTATTGGAATTACTGGTAGATTTACCCGATGCTGTTAGCTTTGAACATGCTGATGAGCTGATGCAGGGGCTAGTGAATTTATCCCCCAGAAAACTCGATACACTTTTAAAAGCTTGCAAAAGTGTGAAGGTGAAACGCTTGTTTTTCTGGTTAGCTAAGCGCCAAGCTTACCCGTGCTTTAACAAGCTGAATGTCGAGGATTACGATTTAGGCTCAGGTAAACGGGTTGTGGCAAAAGGCGGTAAATTGGATACGGATTATTTAATCACTGTGCCGTCGCATATGGCGATGGAAAGCGAATAACTCTTTATAAGTAAGAATGGGCATGGATAGAAACAGTATTTATTACAAGCAAGTGCAGTTATTGATGCAGGTTTTGCCCTTCGTCGCTAAGCAGGAATGCTTCGCGCTTAAAGGCGGTACGGCAATCAATCTCTTTGTCAGAGAGTTTCCGCGCTTGTCGGTTGATATTGATCTGGTTTATTTACCCATGAAAGGTCGTGATGAGGCATTACAGGAAATTTGCGAAGCATTAGATGCCATTAGCGCAGATTTAAAAACTGCGTTTAAAGATGTAGAGCTAACCGAAGCCTATAAATCAAAACGTGATGCGCTCAGGCTAATCGTTGGCCGTAATGGTGTGCAGATTAAAGTGGAGTTATCGCCTGTGTTACGTGGCACGGTTTACGAGCCAAAGTTAATGGAAGTATGCGCCGCCGTAGAAGATGAATTTGGTTATGCAGAAGTGCCTGTGGTGGCATTGGCTGATCTTTATGCGGGCAAAATATGCGCGGCATTAGATAGGCAGCACCCAAGAGACTTGTTTGATGTGAAGTGGCTCTTGGAAAATGAAGGTCTGACGGATGAGATACGCTTAGCATTAATTATCTATCTCTCAAGCCACAATCGGCCAATGGCCGAATTGTTAAGGCCGCAATTTAAAGATATATCGGCCATTTATGCAGGTGAATTTGCAAACATGGCCGAAACGGACGTACCGCTCGAAGAGTTGGTGGCCGTTCGAGAGCGCTTAGTTGAACTTATTCACCAAGGGCTGACCGATAGTGAGAAAGGCTTCTTATTATCGTTTAAAAACCGTGGGCCGGATTGGGCACTACTTGAACTTGATGATGTAAGTGAGCTTCCGGCCATTAAATGGAAACAGATTAATCTGGCAAAAATGCCAGATGACAAACATAAGGTGGCGTTAGAAAAGCTAAAAGAAGTACTGAGTGTTTGATTTATAGTGCTTAGTTATTTTGCTAGAATAGCGCTCAAATTTTTCAATGCTTTGATGGGAGGTTTTGCTGGCTGTAGGCCGTGGCAATCTGCTTGAGCTCTTTATTGAGTGAAGCATCAGGGCTTAGAGTTAACTTTATTTTTTGTACAAATAGTTGTACAAAACGGGAATTTAGATGCATGGCAAACGCCGATTTTCTTAATGAAATCAACAAGCGAAGAACTTTCGCTATCATTTCCCCCCCCCCGTATTATTGTAAGAAAGAAAAGAATACCGGAAGTATAATTTTATACAAAAGCTTGGCCACTATCGTATCTTAGAGTGTACTACCCCAGCATACATCAAACTCGTTTTGGGCGACGTCTACGTTTTGTAAATGAAGATTTATCTGTATTCTCTTTTGCATTCTCTTTTGCATTCTCTTTCGCATAGCCTAGAGGCTTTCGGCTCGCTTTGCGGTGAATAGGTGCTGGATTTTTAAGCTGGAACTCCGTCCACCATTTACCTAATCCTTGACAGTTTTCACCGGCTGATTCTCTTAGGATTAAAAAGTCATATGCTGCTCTGAATCGTGGCTCTTCTATTAGCTGAAGGGGTTTCTTACCTTGGATTCGTCTTAATCTAATTTGATATTCCCATATTTCTTTTATCATTAGCGTAAAGCGTTTAGGAATTGATATATGTTTTACTTGGGAACTAATCGTCTGTTGAGAAGCCTGTTGAAGTGCGGGGAAATCTGAAACACCTTGTTCTTTTAGTTGGTTCCACAAACGGTCCACTTCAGGCCATAATAGTGTTGCATATAAAAATGCTGGTGTGATAGGTTTTTCAGCGAGAATACGTTCATCGGTATTTTGCAAACCTTGCTCAATCATCTTGATATAAAAGTTGCGTTTTGTATGTTGTTTAAGTGTGTTATGCACAAAAGGAAAGAGCGTCTCAAAAAGATAAAAGTGTCTTAATGCTTTGAATAAGCTCACTGCATTTCCTGATAGGAATAATTTTAATACTTCATCAAATAGCCTTGCTGGTGAAATATTTCCCAAAAGAGGTGCTAATTCATAAATCGGATTTTTAGTATTTTCTTCAATATTGAAATTTAGTTTAGCGGCAAATCTTAATGCTCTCAGCATTCTAACGGGATCCTCACGATAACGAGTTTCAGGATCTCCGATCATTCGTATGAGCTTGTTCTGGATATCATCCACACTGCCCACAAAGTCATACACATTAAAATCTTTTGGGCTGTAATAAAGTGCATTAATGGTAAAGTCTCTTCTGATGGCATCTTCTTCAATTGTGCCATAGACATTGTCCCGTAAGAGCATGCCATGCTCAGATTGCTTTTCTTCGTGAGCTTCTGCTTGACCGCGAAATGTCGCTACTTCAATGGTTTCTCTGCCGTAAAGAATATGCACAAGCTTGAAGCGTCGACCAATTAATCGTGAATTTTTAAATAGTGCATGAACTTGTTCAGGATGGGCATTGGTAGAAATATCGAAATCTTTTGGTTGTTGATTTAAAAGAATATCGCGAACGCCGCCGCCAACTAGATATGCTTGAAAGCCATGATCATGTAAGCGTTGCATCACTTTCAGCGCAGAAGGACTGATTGAGCGTCTTGATACGGTATGGTGATCACGTGAAATTATATGCAAGGATGTATCGGACATGATAAGTCTTATGTTTACGAAAACAGAAAGTTTACCTTGTTATTGCAAGTAAATGAATAGATTAGCGTATTGTTAAGGGTTTTTGAAAAATAGCAGGGAAGTTATTGAGAAAATAATGATTTAGCATAAAAAGATCAATCGCTCTCCGTGATTGATCTTTTTATGCTGAAAAAATAGCAGACTCATAATTTTTTATTATTATTACCTGTCCATGTCTGTACTTTAGAGCAAAAGCTAACACTTTTGCGTGCAAATAGAATAATTCGAATACTTAGAGCGGTAGTTATAAAACAGATCCTTTAATTTATAAGTTGGGCAGCTTTAGCTGTTCTTGTTAACGTATAAACTTCAATCCGATTTATATTTGCGGCCGCTAAAAAGCTAGGCATTCAAATAAACCTATTTACCCCGCATTTTTTATTTTTATTTTTTGCGGTTTCTACAACAGTAACAAATATCTATTTTTATTTTTATTTTTAACATTACTATTGGTTATTCTTATTATTGTGTCTTAGTATCTGCATTAGCTGTGCCATAATATATTTTACATTTTAAAACAATCACTTAGATATTTTTTGTAGTCCTTTTGGCTTAGGGGGGCGTAGCAGGTGGGCTTATAAGACTCACCCGCAAACCAAGCTGTGTTTCCAAAGGTAACGCGGGGTAACAAATGTGAAAATTTATTAATGTCTGTAAATAAATGTGAATTATCTAGTGCTCATCTAGAAATAGCGCCGTAGCGAGGGCGTCCGCAGTAGGTGTCATTTCTGAATGGGCACTATCTAGAGCAAGCCAGCTTGATCAGAGTTTAATACATTATGAATCTTGACTTGTTTTCTTTCGAGGAATACCAAGGCGTTGTCTTCTCTCCCAAAGATTTTTTCTGCTTATTCCTAAGCGTTTGGCAAGTTCAGTCTCATTCATATGATCTTGGTTTTCTATGACAAATTGTTGAAAGTAGTCTTCTATTGACAGGTTTTTATTGGTTTGCTTGGTGAAAGCCATATGGCTTTGTGATGGCGTGATTAAACCTTGTGGTATGTTTATATCATCGACTTCCGACTCAATATCAAGTAAATCAGCTGTAATCATTTTATTATCACATAGAATCGTACCACGCTCGATAGCGTTCTCGAGCTCGCGCACATTTCCGGGCCAGTGATAGTCTCTAATGGCTTTCATTGCATCAGGGCTGAATTTGATATCTTCCTGGCCTAATTTTTTACAGGCTTTTGCGAGTAAAGTGTTGGCCAAGCCCAGGATATCATCTCCACGATCTCTTAGAGGCGGCAGTTTCAGCTGGACAACATTCAAGCGATAATATAAATCTTCTCGAAAATGCCCTGTTCTAGCTAATGCTTTCAGATTTCGGTGGGTCGCAGCTATAAGGCGGACATTGACTTGTTTTGAGATAGTAGAGCCAACGCGCCTAATTTCACCTTCTTGCAATACCCGCAATAAACGGGCTTGGGCTTCAAGAGGCAATTCACCTATTTCATCAAGAAATAGCGTGCCACCATCAGCTGCTTCTATTAAGCCGCTTCGAGCGCCAACAGCTCCCGTAAAGGCGCCTTTTTCGTGACCAAAGAGCTCCGATTCAATGAGAGATTCGGGGATGGCTGCACAATTAATACAGACATATTCTTCATCATTTCTGTGGCTAAGGGTATGGATAGCTCGTGCAGCCAATTCTTTACCGCTGCCGGTTTCACCTTGAATCAATACGGTTGCTTCCGTTGGCGCTACCTTCTCCATTAAACGGAAAACGCGTTTCATTGCTTGGCATTGGCCAAAAATCAAACGCCCGATTTTTTCTTCTGCTGTTTGGCTGCCGACAGAAATAATATCAACGGGCGTACTTAAGCTTTTTCCTAAAATACCTTGAACAATGTCTATGAAATCAACATGATCAAAGGGTTTTGCTAAATAGTCTACTGCGCCAATTTTCATGGCTTCAACGGCGGAACGCAGGCTGGCAAAATTTGTGGTAATTAAAACAGGTACACCTTTTGCCAGAGCAATAATTTCACTGGCTGTGTGAGATGGTTTACTCAGGTCAACCACGATGAGATCAAATGAGGCTAAGGCATAGTTTTCAGTGGCAACATTAACCGTTGAAGCAACATCTACATAAAAATGATGTTCTTCAAGGGTGTTTTGTAAGTTGCTACGGTGATCAATTTCTTCTTCAATAATTAAAATTCGGCGCATAGCCCAAGCTCAAGTTCAGTTTATGGGTGATAGGGTCTGTCGATGATAACGTATTAATGGTGTTGTTCTAAAGCGTTCAAGGGTGACTATTCTGAATGAGTTCACTTTTCCCATATAAAAAACGAGAGTCCCAGCTTTCTAAAGCTTCTTTTAAGGCATTTTTACAATTATCAGGTTTATGTTTTAGTTCGAGGCCTAATAGTGAAAATACAGCTAATAGATTCTCAAGAGCAAACTTATTGTTAATAGCAGGTGCTTTATTTTGTTTGCTTAGTTTTTGTCCATTCTTAAGCGCGATAACAGGGAAGTGAGCAAATTCTGGCGGAGCTGTATCTAGTGCTTTATAAAGCGCTAATTGCATTGGAGTCGATTCAAGTAAATCATAACCTCGAACGACATGGCTGATATTTTGTGCAATATCATCGCAAACGACGGCTAATTGATAAGCATAAAATCCTTCTTTGCGTTTGAGTACGAAATCTTCCAGTAAGTCACGCGTCTGTATGCCTTGAAACAGATCATTCCAAGTAAAAATTTGGTGTTCTTTTCGTGCTTGGTCTGTACGAAATTTGAGAGCACATTCTGCAGTATTTAAAGTCTGTCTGAGACATATTGGCTTATGTATACCGTTATGTTCTTTTAAATATTTACGGCTGCAAGGACATGCATATGCGAAGCCAGTATCTTGAAGAAGATCTAGTGATTGTTGATAAATATCACGTCGAGTAGCTTGATAAACAATAGGCGTATCAGAGGTAAGACCATGACATCTTAGGGTCTCTAATATATGTCTAGAGGCACTTTTTTGTTCTCGCAGCGGGTCGACATCTTCTATTCTAATAAGCCATTCGCCCTGGTGAACACGAGCATCTAGAAAACTAATGACAGCGGCAAAAAGAGAACCGAAGTGAAGAGGTCCAGTTGGTGATGGCGCAAAGCGTCCGCGATAGGTAGGCATAGTAAAGCAAGTGCTTGCCTAAAAAGGTCACAAGTTGTAATGCGACCTGCTTAAGCGCTTAATGATTAAATGCCAGTTTGACGTTCTTTGATTTCAGCAAGTGTTTTACAGTCGATACATAAAGTCGCTGTTGGTCTTGCTTCAAGTCGGCGAACGCCGATTTCAACACCACAAGAATCGCAAAAGCCGTAATCATCGTCTTCTATTCGATCAAGTGTTTTATCGATTTTTTTAATCAGTTTGCGTTCACGATCACGAGTACGAAGCTCAAGACTAAACTCTTCTTCTTGCGTTGCACGATCGCTCGGGTCTGCATAATTGGATGCATCTTCTTTCATATGATGAACCGTGCGATCAACTTCTTCCATCAACTCTTTCTTCCAAGAAAATAGAATAGCCTTGAAATGATCAAGTTGTGCCGAGTTCATATACTCCTCACCTTTCTTTTCAAGGTAAGGGGTGAAGGTCGAATTTTTAGGTTTTGCTTGGTTAGCCGGCATATGTTTCATCTCATGTTTGGTACTGATTGCTTCTCGTTGCCAAGCCGGGACAGCGAGATACCTTTAGTCTTGTTATGTTTTTATATGATTAAAATACCTAAATTTTAGGCACTTCTCAATATAATCAAGCTAAGCACGAAAAATTAGCAGAAACTTGGAAATTTAGCCAATAATTTATGAATTGTTTGTTGAATAGCATACAAAATGGAACACTTAACACTTCATTTAAATAAATAAAATTACAAAATCGCTAAAGGCAAGAAGCTTGTTTAAAAAATTAAAATTTAGTCTATAGTTTTTAAAGACATTAGATATAAACTTTAGATATAAAAAGTACAACAATTCCGGAAAGGGCGTGAAATGGGAAAGGGCAAAAAAATTCTATTGGTTGACGATAGCCGGATTTCACGACTCATGTTAAAAGCAATCATTAAAGCTAACTATCCTGAGTGGGAAATTTCGGAGGCAGAAGACGGTGAAACGGCCTTAAAACTTTGCCAATATACACAATATGATTTCATATCTCTTGATATGAATATGCCAGGTCGGGATGGCTTGACTATTTCTCCTGAACTTCAGGACTTATGCCCGGAGGCGAAAATAGCGCTACTTACAGCTAACTTTCAAGAGCGAGTAAAAGATAAAGCAAAGGCCCAAGGCTTAAGTTTTATTCCAAAGCCGATCACCGAAGAGAAAGTGGTTGATTACTTATCGAAGCATATCGGAACTTAGAAAAAACAATGTGGATGAAGCACAGCTCTGGTAATTTCATATAAAAGACTTATTATCCCTCTTATCGATTCAGATTGGCTGCTAACGAACTCGTTTGTTGTGGCCACTCAAAGGCCCTAATTTCGTACAAATGATGGATGATTAAACATGTTTTCAGAAATTTTCACACTTGTCTTGGATACGCTGTCTTCACTGTATCTAATGCTTATTCTGCTGCGCTTTATTTTGCAGATTTCGCGCGCGGATTTTTATAACCCCATTTCTCAATTTATTGTGAAAGCAACGAATCCACTGTTAATTCCATTGAGACGCATTATTCCCAGTATTGGTGGAATTGATACGGCATCGATTGTCTTGGCAATTCTATTTCAGGCTCTCGTTGTCTCACTTAAAATCCTGGTCTTAAGTGGCGGTGTCGCTAACCCGATTTTTTTGAGTGCACTTTCGCTTATTATGGTCTTAGATGTCTTATTAAAAATTTATTTCTGGGCTTTAATCATCATGATTGTTGCCAGTTGGGTTGCTCCTGGAAGCGGAAATCCCGCTTTGGTTCTGATTAATCAAATGGTTGAGCCTTTGATGCAGCCATTCAGGAAATTACTGCCGTCTATGGGAGGCCTGGATTTATCACCTATTCTGGTTTTTCTGGTTATTCAGGTACTTGAAGTTGTATTGAAGGGCTTGCAATCTCAAGTCCTTTCCTTGGCATAAGTGGCCCCCCTGATGATCGCAAAGGAACTCTCAGCTCAAGTTGCTGTCTATTATGCATGGAAGCAGCAATTGATTTCGAAAATCGAGTTCTATAAAAATTGGCTTAACGATAATAACTTGATTTCTTTTGATCTTGAGCAGGCGCTAGAACAAGGTAAAGCCTTACTTCAAGAGGATCAGTTAACGATTGCCTTGGTGGGTGAATACTCTCGTGGTAAAACTGAACTGATCAATGCCTTATTATTTTCAGATTATGGCCAACGAATTTTACCGTCTCAAGCCGGACGGACAACGATGTGTCCGACAGAAATTTACTTTGATGTCAATCAGCCAGAAACCTTTTTAAAGTTACTCCCCATTGAAACGCGCCTAAAGAGTGAATCCATTCAAAGTTTAAAAGCAGATGAAAGCCTTTGGAAGACCATACCTATCGATACTCAAAACCCTCAGCATATAAGTGAGGTATTGACCCAGTTAGCCGCGACCCGAGAAATTGATCTTGAAGAAGCAAGCTTACTTGGCTTTGATCAGCGCATGTTAGAAAGGCTTCCCAATAAACCCGATGTAGCGCTAGTCCCTGTTTGGCGGCATGCATTATTGAGTCTGGATAATCCTTTATTGCGAAAAGGCATTCGGTTTTTAGACACACCAGGTCTGAATGCCCTAGGTTCTGAGCCAGAATTGACCATTAGTATGCTACCTAAAGCCCAAGCGGTTATTTTTATGTTAAGTGCTGATACCGGCGTGACAGCGACTGATATGTCTATATGGAAGCAATTTATTGATAGTCGAGATGCTGATCACAGAGCGGGTCGTTTCGCTGTATTAAATAAAATAGATGTTCTTTGGGATGACCTTCAAGGTGAAGAGCATGTCTTGGACTCTATCATGCGTATACGCCAAAATACTGCAGAGCAACTTGGTATCGGTTTAGAAGATGTCATTGCAATTTCAGCAAAGCAGGGGCTGATGGGTAAAGTCAAAAATGATGAAAGCTTGATACAGAGAAGTGAATTACCCTATTTGGAGCATATTATTGCGCAACGCATCCTGGCGCAAAAGGAATCCGTCATTTGCGATGATTTTGTCACTGACCTAAAGCAGATGATGCATGGTTCTATGGCGATCTTAAACCAGCGTCTGGCTGCTATGTGCGAGCGACTTGAAGCATTAGAGCAGCAAGATTCAAAAAAGAAAATGATAGGCGACCTGGCTCGGAAATCCCATGAAGAGCATGAGCGCTACTATAAAAAATTAATTACCCTCAAATCCAGCCGTCGCTTAATGAATTCACAAGGCGAAATTCTACAACAGCTAATGAGTCCACTTCGATTCAAGGCCTTGCTCAAGAAAACCAAGCGTTCAATGAATGATAGCTGGAGTACTTTAGGCTTGATGCATACGATGACCCAGTTCTTTAATTATATGGAAAAAGAGCTGGATAACATGGTCGTAGAAGCCAGGCTCGCCGATAAAATGGTGGCAGCGATTTATCAGCGCTTTAAAGCAGATATTGATGCTCAGCATCTTCAACCTAAAGTCTTTAATATTGAGCAACAAAAAGCGAGCTTGAAAGATCTCAAAGCCAAGCTAATGCAGTTTTGTCGTCAACCCAAAATGTTCATGACCGAGCAATCCATGTTAACGGAACATTTTTTTACAAGCTTTGTCTCTGAAGTCGAATTGATACAGAAAGAGGTCTACGAGCTTGCATTAGGCTGGGCTGATAGAGCCTTAATGCCCTTGATGCATTATGCACAAGAACAAAAAAAGAACCTGGAAAATCAATTAAGCCAATTAAAAAGATTGGCTAATTCCAGCCGTGAAATGAAAGAACAGCATTCAGAGCTTGAAAAAGTGATTCAGAAAACACAACAAGAGTTAGTCTTTGTGAAAAAATTGCAAGAAGGTCTTGATGCGCCAAGACATTTAACATTAGCCATATCTAATTAGAGCCTGTTGTCGTTCCATGTTCGTCTCTGTTGAACCTAAAAAAGCATCAACAGGCCCTGGCCATAGTAGCTCAAAATATTGCCATTAAAGGGTAGGGCGTTTACACTCCGCTTTTCACTTGAACCCCATAGAATACGGTCACGAATGTCCAATCAATCTAAACAGAAAAAGGTCTCTAAAAAAGCCGGTGATGCCGCCAGTCATTCCCTTGGTATTGTGACGCCACAGACGCTGCACTTTGATCAACCTTTATCTCTGGTGAGTGGAAAAACACTTAAGCAATACGATCTAGTCTATGAAACTTACGGCGAGATAAACACCTCAAGAACCAATGCTGTGCTTATTTGTCATGCTTTAAGTGGCGACCACCATGCGGCAGGTTTACACGCAGGAAAAGGTAAAAAGCCCGGTTGGTGGGATAGCTGCATTGGCCCGGGTAAGCCAATCGATACCAATCACTTTTTTGTTGTCTGTTTGAATAATCTGGGTGGCTGCAACGGTTCAAGCGGTCCAAACACAGTGAATCCGGATACCGGTGAATTATATGGCCCAGATTTCCCCATTATTACTGTTAAAGACTGGGTTGAAAGTCAGGCGCGTCTTGCTGATGCGCTTAATATTCAAACATGGGCAGCCGTCGTCGGTGGAAGTTTAGGTGGAATGCAGGCATTGGCTTGGTCACTTTATTATCCGGATAGGCTTAAGCATGCGGTGGTCATTGCCTCGACGCCAAAACTGACTGCTCAAAATATCGCTTTCAATGAAATTTCCCGTAAGGCGATAACTTCAGATCCAGATTTTCACCAAGGTCATTATTACCGTTTGAATACCATCCCGAGCAAAGGTTTAATGTTAGCAAGAATGATTGGCCACATTACCTACCTTTCTGATGCCTCGATGGGTGAAAAATTTGGACGGGAACGTAAAACAGAAGCATTTAATTTTGGTTACGGCGTTGAATTTGAAGTAGAAAGCTATCTGAATTATCAGGGTGAGCGTTTTTCCAAAAGCTTTGATGCCAATACATATTTATTGATGACACGCGTACTGGATTATTTTGATCCTGCTTCTGAATTTGGTGGTTCACTTGAAAAAGCCTTTGAGCAGGCTAAGTGTCATTACTTTGTCGTGTCGTTCAGTACCGATTGGCGCTTTGCTCCCGAACGATCTGAACAGCTAGTGGAATCTATGATAAAAGCAGGTCGTTCTGTTAGTTATGCAGAAGTCGATGCGCCTTATGGTCATGATGCTTTTTTAATTCCAACAGAGCGTTATATGGCCATCTTTTCAGCCTATATGAAGCGAATCATAAGGGAGATTGAAGGGTGAGAGCCGATTTAAAGCTAATAGAACCTTGGGTCAGGTCAGGCACACATGTATTAGATTTAGGTTGTGGTGATGGTACATTGCTCGCGCACCTTCATGAAAAGAAAAATGTTCAAGGCTATGGGATTGAGATTGACGAAGCACAAATTACCCGGTGTATTGAAAAGGGCGTGAATGTTATCGAGCATAACTTGGACTCTAAAGGGCTTAAGAGTTTTGCGGATCAGCAATTTGATACCGTGATTATGACTCAGGCCTTACAAGCGGTTCGCCAGCCTGATGTGATGTTAGAAGAAATGCTGCGTTTAGGACAGCAAGGTATCGTGACATTTCCAAACTTCGGATATTGGCGTTGCCGACAGTATTTACTCTGGCACGGCAAAATGCCAATGTCTAAAACCTTACCGCACACCTGGTATAACACGCCGAATATTCATTTATGTACCTTTAAAGATTTTGAAGCTTTATGTAAGAAAAAGGCCATTAAAATATTGAATAGAACCGTGGTTGATTCGGACTTTTCACAAAGTCGATTTGCGAAAATGTGGCCTAATTTATTTGCCGAGTTTGCTGTTTACCGGATCACACGTTAATACTCAATTCATCAAAGTGAGCAGATACTATTCATCAAAGTGAGCAGATACTATGAGAAAGAATTATAAAATCACCTTCCAGTTGTTTATCTTGCTGTGCATAAGCTTTATTTCGACCGTTCAGGCAGAACAAAAAAAACTCTTCGACGGACCAGATGGTAGTGAATATGAGGTTCATTATATTGGCTTTACCAGTACTTTTTTAGGTGCAGATATTGCTAAAAAATACGATATTGTTCGAAGTCGTGCTTTAGCTGTGGTTAATATCAGTGTTATTAAAGTAGACAAAGAGGGTAAGCGCAAAGCGGTGGGTGCTGTTTTACAGACAAAAATGACAAATGATATTCAACAGAATAAATTTTTATCTTTCCAGCAAATAGTCGAAGGTCAATCAATTTACTATTTAGCACAACTTCAATTCAGGGAAGGTGAAATATTAACCTTTGATGTCTCTGTTTATCCTGAAGGCAGCGTTAAACCCTTGCAGTTTAGATTTGTACAAAATTTTTATAACGATTAAGTCGTTTTAATAACTTAAGGTATCCTCGTGAAAGTTGTTCTTGCAAGTGGCAATAAAGGCAAAGTAAATGAGCTTACTCTCTTGCTTCAAGCTCAGAATATTGAAGTCTTGGCGCAATCTGAATTTGGCCTAGAATCACCCGAAGAAACCGGACTGACATTTATAGAAAACGCCTTAATCAAGGCGCGTTATGCTGCTGAAAAAACCGGTTTGCCAGCAATAGCTGATGATTCAGGTTTGTCTATCCCCGCTTTGGGTGGCGCACCCGGAATTTATTCAGCGAGATATTCAGGTGAGCAGGCGACGGATCAAAGTAATATTGATTTGGTCTTGAAGAACCTAGAAGGTAACAAAGGGGGTTTACGTCAGGCAGCGTTCAATTGTGTGTTAGTGTATCTAAGGCACGCTAATGACCCAATACCTATCGTGTGTCACGGTCAATGGCAGGGTTTGATTATGGAAAATCAGGCGGGTGAAGGGGGTTTTGGCTATGATCCAATATTCTGGATACCCGAAAAAAACTGCAGTGCTGCACAACTTTCTAAGTCTGAAAAAAATGCCATCAGCCATCGGGGCAAAGCGTTGGCTTTATTAGTTTCTCAACTTCAAGAAAAGCTGCCTCAATGATTCTAGGCTTACCTCCCTTAAGTCTGTATGTGCATATTCCCTGGTGTGTGAAAAAGTGTCCTTATTGTGATTTCAATTCGCATACAACGAAAGAAGTTCCTGAAAAAGCTTATCTTGAGCAAGTCAAAAAAGACCTGCATGCCGATCTGATATTTGTGCAGGGCAGGCCGCTAAACAGTATCTTTTTTGGTGGTGGTACGCCTAGTTTGATGAGCCCAGAATTTTTCCAAGAATTTTTGGATTTTGTCGGGCAGCATATTGAAATTAATGCAAAGACAGAAATTACCTTAGAGGCGAACCCCGGAACGACTGAGGCAAGTAAATTTATTGCTTATCGACAAGCGGGTATCAAGCGTTTATCGCTTGGCGTACAAAGCTTTCAATCGGACCACTTAGAAAAATTAGGTCGAATTCATTCGGGTGACGATGCCCTAAGAGCGGTCGAACAAGCCAAGCAAGCCGGTTTTGATAATTTCAACCTGGACTTGATGCATGGTTTGCCAGACCAAACGCTTGAGATGGCCTTGGCTGATCTCCAGCAAGCCTTGGACTTAAACCCGCCTCATTTGTCTTGGTATCAATTAACGATAGAACAAAATACCGAATTTTTCCGACACCCGCCGGTCTTGCCCGAAGATGAATCCCTTTGGGAAATACAATTAGCGGGTGCTGAATTATTAAAAAAGAATAATCGGCTTCAATATGAAGTGTCAGCCTTTGCCTTACCCGGGCGAGAAGCGCAGCATAATTTAAATTACTGGCGCTTTGGTGACTACTTGGGCATTGGTGCTGGGGCTCATGGAAAAGTGAGTTTACTATCCAGAGAAAGTGAAAGTAAGGAAACACTAACTAACTTGAGTGTTATGCGATATCGAAAAACCCGCATGCCCAAAGATTACCTTGCCGCGAGTTATAACTTACAGCCCAAAGCCAGTTTACGTATTGGTGAAGCACTGATCCGACCTGAAGATTTACCCTTTGAATTTTTGATGAATGCGCTAAGGCTAAGCAAGGGTGTTGAAGAAG
>TARA_R110001592_G_scaffold9288_1_pt1 | contig 36103 bp, 31 predicted proteins | sample TARA_R110001592 | Tara Oceans TARA_R110001592 (sample SAMEA4398387) | marine metagenome | biome: Polar Biome; feature: [SRF] surface water layer (ENVO:00010504); material: water (ENVO:00002006), including particulate matter (ENVO:01000060) such as... | depth 5 m | reverse complement strand
AATTAAATAGAAATAGCTCTCATAGAAAAGCTATGTTCAAAAATATGGCAGTTTCTCTTTTGGAGCACGAGTTAATTAAAACTACGTTGCCAAAAGCGAAAGAGCTAAGAATGGTTGCAGAGCCTTTAATTACATTGGCAAAAACAGATTCTGTTGCAAATCGCCGTTTGGCATTTGCTAGAACACGTGACAATGCTGTTGTTGCAAAACTGTTTAACGAACTTGGTCCTCGTTACCAAGATCGTCCAGGTGGTTATGTAAGAATCTTGAAATGCGGATTCAGATCTGGTGATGCTGCGCCAATGGCTTATGTTGAACTTGTAGATAGACCTGTTCTAGAAACGCAAGACGACGAATAAGTTCAAAAAAACCTTGGTTTCCAAGGTTTTTTTTTGCCCGTTTTTTAATAATTATTATCTTTCCAAGGTGTGCCTCAGAAACTTACCTGTGTAAGAGCTTTGATTCTCACATATTTCTTCTGGCGTCCCTTCTGCAATAATATATCCACCTTTACTTCCACCTTCTGGGCCTAAATCGACTACCCAGTCTGCTGTTTTTATCACATCCAGGTTATGTTCAATTACAATAATAGTATTACCATGGTCTCTCAAGCGATGAAGTACGTTAAGTAATTGTTGAATATCATGAAAGTGAAGGCCCGTTGTAGGTTCATCTAAAATATACAGTGTTTTACCGGTATCTCTTTTAGATAATTCTTTCGCTAATTTCACGCGCTGAGCTTCACCACCAGAAAGGGTAATCGCGCTTTGTCCAAGTCTTATATAAGATAGACCCACATCCATCAATGTTTGGAGTTTACGGGCTATAAATGGAACGGCATCGAAAAATACGCGAGCATCTTCGATTGTCATTTCAAGTACTTCGTGAATATTTTTACCTTTGAAAAGAACATCTAAGGTTTCGCGGTTATAACGTTTACTTTTACAAACATCACAAGGTACGTAGATATCGGGTAAAAAGTGCATTTCTACTTTGGTGACGCCGTCTCCTTGGCAGGCTTCACAGCGTCCACCTTTGACATTGAAGCTGAATCTCCCTGCTTTATAGCCTCTCGATCTTGCTTCTTGTGTACCAGCGAATAAATCTCTTATTGGCGTAAATAATCCAGTATAGGTTGCAGGATTCGATCTAGGTGTTCTGCCAATTGGGCTTTGGTTTATATCTATTACTTTATCGAAATAATCCAATCCTGTTATTTTTTCATGGGCGGAGGCGTTTAATGTTGTTGCATTATTTAAGGCGGTGGCAGCTAGAGGGTAAAGAGTAGCGTTAATGAGCGTTGACTTCCCTGAACCTGAAACGCCTGTTATACAGGTAAATAAGCCGACAGGTATATTTAGAGTCACCTTGTTAAGGTTATTACCTGTTGCTCCATGTAAGGTAAGTTGTTTTGTTAAATCATTTATATGTCTGATCTTATTATATTCAATCGTTTTTTTGCCGGATAAATATTGACCGGTTAATGAGTTATCATTTGCCATTATATCGGCAGGCGTTCCTTCGGCAATAATTTCGCCGCCATGTACGCCAGCGCCAGGCCCAATATCAATAACGTGGTCTGCTAGCCTAATAGCATCTTCATCATGTTCGACGACAATAACCGTATTACCAATGTCTCTTAGGTGGGTGAGTGTTGCCAGAAGTCTATCGTTATCTCTTTGGTGCAAGCCTATTGAGGGTTCATCGAGTATATACATAACACCAACCAGTCCAGCGCCTATTTGGCTGGCAAGTCTTATTCGTTGTGCTTCTCCGCCAGAAAGGGTGTCGGCACTTCTTTCTAGACTTAAATAGTCCAAGCCAACATTCACTAAAAACTCTAAACGTAATCTGATTTCTTTAATGACTTTATCTGCTATTTCGCCTCTTTTGCCTGTTAAGTTTAGAGTATTAAAGTATTCAAGAGCGTCTCCAATTGGCAGGCTGGCAAGTTCTGGCAAAGTGTGATTATCGATGAAAACATGACGAGACGCTTCTTTTAGTCGCGAGCCACCACAGTCAGGGCATGGTTGGTTGTTTAGATATTTGGCAAGTTCTTCTCTGACCATATTTGAGTCCGTTTCATGGTAGCGCCTTTCTATGTTAGGAATAACGCCTTCAAATGGATGCAATCTCTTAACCGTATCGCCGCGACTATTAACATAATTGAATGAAATCTCTTTATTGCCTGTGCCATATAAAATTGCTTTTTGGATCTCTTTAGGAAGAGATTCATAAGGAGTGTCAATATCAATGTTGAAATGATCGGCCAAACTTCTTAACAGTTGGAAGTAATAAATGCTTCGTCGGTCCCAGCCACGAATGGCGCCTTCTGCTAAGGTAAGCGAGGGATTATGAATGATTCTGGAAGGGTCGAAAAATTGTTTAACGCCAAGGCCGTCACAGCAAGGGCAAGCCCCGGCCGGATTGTTGAATGAGAACATTCTTGGCTCAAGCTCATTGATTGCATAACCGCATACCGCGCAGGCGAATTTAGACGAAAATATTAGCTCTTTTTTTGAAGAGTCTTCATTCATGTCAGCTATGACTGCAATGCCATCAGTGAGTGTCAGGCAGGTCTCAAAGGATTCAGCAATTCTTTGTTGGATATCTGGTCTAACTTTGAAGCGATCTACCACCACTTCAATGGTGTGCTTCTTGGTCTTCTCAAGTTTGGGGCTATCATCCAGGTCAGTAATAATGCCATCAATTCTAGCGCGTATAAAGCCTTGGCTGATTAAGTTCTGGAATACATGTAGATGTTCACCTTTTCTATTCTCTACGATGGGTGCAAGCATCATTAGTCTGGTGCCTTCTTCAAGCTCCATGACCTTGTCTACCATTTGACTAATAATTTGTGCATCAAGTGTGACATTGTGTTCCGGGCAGCGTGGCTCTCCAGCGCGTGCGAACAAAAGACGTAAGTAGTCATAAATCTCTGTGATCGTGCCAACGGTAGAGCGCGGGTTGTGAGAAGTTGATTTTTGTTCAATTGAAATAGCGGGAGAAAGGCCTTCTATGTGGTCTACTTCAGGTTTATCCATCATAGACAGGAACTGCCTGGCATAAGTCGACAATGACTCAACGTAGCGTCTTTGACCTTCGGCATAAAGCGTATCAAAAGCAAGAGAAGATTTTCCGGAGCCAGATAAACCCGTAATGACAATAAGCTTGTTTCTTGGAATGTCTAAGTCGATATTTTTGAGATTATGTGTTTTGGCGCCACGAACTATGATGGTATCCATTAATCTTCCAGTTAGAGAATAAAACAGGCAATTATACCTACATCTGTCAGAAGAGGAATGGCTGAATAGACTTAAGCATGGATTCCTTGATGCCTCGCATGGTGTTAGAATGCCAGCTTTTTAAACACAAGGCGTGTAATAAGGTGTAATTTCAGATGCTAGGTATTAAACATGATTGCCAGTGAACGACGTGCCATTTTCTCTTTAGCTTTGCTTTATGCCAGTCGTATGCTGGGTTTATTCATGGTGCTGCCCGTTTTTGTTATCTATGGCCAGCATCTTGAGCAAGCAAATGAAGTGCTAATCGGTTTGGCGATAGGTGCGTATGGTTTAAGTCAGGCGATCTTTCAGATTCCTTTCGGTTCATTGTCTGATAAATATGGTCGAAAAAAACTTATTTTTATCGGTCTAATTATATTCTTCTTGGGCAGTGTTTTAGCCGCTAGCTCAGACACTATTTATGGTGTAATCCTCGGTCGGTTTCTTCAGGGCGCCGGTGCTATTGCAAGTGTATTAATGGCATTGTTAAGTGATCTAACTAGTTTTGAAAGCAGAACAAAAGCCATGGCCATAATTGGTATGTCTATCGGTGTGTCATTTACTGCTGCACTTATTATTGGTCCTCTCATTGCCGCAAGTTTTGGTTTACAGGGGGTCTTCTGGTCAACCGCTTTGTTAGCGCTTTTGGGTATGGCTTGCCTGTATTTTCTTGTGCCGACGCCACTCGTGCTGACTAAAGATCGTAATACCCGGATTTTTAAAGATCAAATTGTTGCGGTGATAAAAAATCCAGAACTCATTAAACTCGATCTTGGTATTTTTGCTCTGCATTTGTGTCTCACGGCGGTATTTATTGCTGTGCCCATAACGCTTCAGCAAAAACTCCATTTACCTGGGGAAGAGCATTGGCTTGTCTATCTGACCGTTATGGTATTTTCATTTTTTGCGATGGTGCCCTTCATCATTTATGGTGAAAAAAAGCAGCAAATGAAAAAAACCTTTCTGTTTGCGATAAGTCTTTTAATGCTCTCTGCCTTTAGTTTTGTTTATACACAGGCAGATTTTGCTTATTTTTGGGGTAGTTTGTTTTTTTACTTTATGGCCTTTAATTTATTGGAAGCCAGTCTTCCTTCACTTGTTAGCAAGTTAGCGCCCGCAGCGAGTAAAGGCACGGCGATGGGGGTTTATTCCACAGCACAATTTCTGGGCGCTTTTGTAGGTGGTGTTTCAGGCGGTTGGCTTTTAAGCCGTTACCACGAAGTGGGCGTCTACATGCTGGTTGGCACGGTTGCTTTGCTTTGGTTACTTGTGGCTCGTTTGATGAAAAATCCCACCAATGAAATTGGCATGACATTATTATTTTCAAAAATGTCAGAGTCTAACAAGATTGATATAAGTAACGCTTTAAATGGCATAAGGGGTGTTGAAGAAGTCGTGTTGATCATTGATGACCAAGTTGCTTATTTAAAAATACATAAAGCAGAGTTAGATCAGCAACAATTAGATGATGTAATGGCATGCTATCGATAGTCATGAGACAATTCGTTGCGATACATTTAAATCAATAGTGAAAGTAGTGTATAAAGAATTAGCTTAAATTGTGCAGACAGTTTATATACGGCAAAAGAATATACGAGGGTGAAGTAATGGCTAGAGGCATCAACAAAGTAATTTTAATCGGTAATTTAGGCGCAGATCCTGATACTAGAATGACTCAGCAAGGATCAGCGGTGACTAACTTAAATATTGCTACCGATGAAAGTTATAAAGATAAAAACACCGGTCAGATGGTGCCAAAAACGGAATGGCACCGGGTGGTGATGTTTAGTCGTTTGGCTGAAATTGCGAGAGATTATTTGAAAAAAGGCTCCAAGGTTTATATAGAGGGGCGATTGCAAACAGATAAGTACCAGAAGGATGGTGTTGATCATTACCAAACTAAGATCATAGCGAATGAACTACAAATGCTTGATAGCAAACCCAGTTCAGGTGCTTATGATCAAGGCCAGAATAACGCGGGTTATTCACAGCAAAATAATGCGCCTGCTTATGATCAATCTCCTCAGCCGCAACAAGCTTATCAGCAAAATCACAATGCGCCGCAACCAGTGCGAGGCCAGCAATACGCTCCTCAGCAAGCTGCACCACAGCCGCAACGTAATATGGCGCCAGTGACGGATGACTTTGATGATGATATTCCCTTTTGACGTCGTTTTATGTAAAACGTAACGTTTCCTAGAATCTAATGTCATGAAGCCCAGCGAAAGCTGGGCTTTTTGGTATATATAAAATGTTTTTTGCAAACAGTAACTTACTGAACTATTCTCAAAATGCGGTTTAAATAATTAGTTGTAACTTATTGTTGGGTGAATTTTGTTCTCATTCTTAAAAAAGAAATCTCGTGCTGGAGTGCTCGGCTTGGAAATATCTGAGCAGGGATTGTCTTTAGCAGTAGCAACACCAGATAGTAATGGGCAGCTACATATAACAGCATGCTACTCAAAAAAATGTGGAAAATCAGAGCACTTGGCAAATATTAAAAGCTGGGTTTCAGAGAATAACTTAAGTGGTTTCGCTTGCCATGTCGTCTTATCTTCGTCTCAGTACAAGATTTTCCCGGTTGAAAAGCCGCAGGTTGAAGATTCGGAATTGGCAGATGCTGTTCGGTGGAAAGTAAAAGACCTGCTAGATTACCCGGTTGATGAAGCTGTGATTGATGTTTTTGAATTTCCAAAAGATGCTTTAAGAGGTCGTGCAGAACAGGTCAGTGTGGTTAGCTCACGTACGGTGGTCATTCAAACGCTAGTGAACTTGATTGATGATGCGGGCTTAAGCCTATTAACTATTGATGTGGTAGATTTAGCCTTACGAAATATTGCAGCAAGATTGGTGGAAAACGAGAATCAAACTGCAGCTTTACTGTATCTTCGTGCTGGTAATGGCATGATTGTGTTAATTAAAAACAAGACCTTATATTTCTCCCGGCATTTCGATTTTTCTCTAGAAGCTTTAAATAATGTCGAGCAGCAAGATAATGTTATTCAGCATCTAGCTTTAGAGGTCCAACGGTCATTTGATTATTTTGATAGTCAGATGGCGCAAGTTCCACCGCAAGTATTATATTTAGTGGGTCCTACACCGCATTTGCCATTAGCAAATATGTTGGGTGGAAGTATTTCTGCGCAAGTAAAAGTATTTGATATGTCTATTTGCTTTGGTGAGCAACACAAAACGACGCAAGATGATATCAACGGTCTATCGGCTATGGGCTCGGCATTAAAAGAAGGGTCACTCTAATGCAGCAAGTGAATCTTTTTACCGATGCCTTTAAACCGCCAAAAGTTAAACTTCCTTTAGAGCAGATTATTGCCATTCCTTTAGTGGTCTTAGTGATCGTGGTGGGCTTATCTTTTGCTTTGTCATCATATTTGAATCAGCAAAACCAGGAGCTTACCCATCTGCGTGAACAGAATACAGCCATGCAAGAACGCTTGAAAGTCTTGAATGAAAAGGCCGAGAAACTTCGCCAAGACGATAGCTTAATTGCAGCGAATCAGCGTTTATTAAAAACCTTACATGCGCGTCAAAATATGATATCTACTTTGGATCGAGTGGTCGTAAAAGAAGCTGAAGGTTTTTCTTACTCGTTGGTGGCGCTCGCCAGACAACGAGAAGAAGGCTTATGGTTAACATCCATTTTACTGGGTGGAACGAACAGCAAAATGGTTCTACAGGGTGTTACCACAAAAGCCGAGCTAGTCCCTATTTTCCTTCAGAAATTAAGACAAGAACCAAGCTTTTTGGGGAGGAATTTTGCCTTGTTTGAACTGAATGAAAGTGAGTCGCAAAATGCCTGGTTAGGATTCACCTTAACAGCTGATAATGGCAGTCCAGATTCAGTATTAGGCGTTAAACCGCAAATTCAAGGCTCTGATAATACGATAATTGACTCGTTTGAGAGGGTAATCAATGAACCTTGAAAAATGGCATGAATTAAAAAATAAGACAGCCACCTTAACTTTACGAGAACGCGCTATTTTATTGATAGTCCTTATTGTATTGGTGTTATTTTTGTGGGCGCAGATTTTTTATCTAGAGTTCGAAAAAGACCTAAAAAACACCAAGCAAGAAATAACAAGCTTGAAGCAAGAAGCTTGGAATCAGAAAGATGAATTAGCCGGCTTAACTGTTCTCTTGGCGGATGATCCAAATTCAGAGCTCTATGAACAGCAGCGTCAACTAAAAGATAAGTTAGAGGTTTTAAAGGAACAAATTGAAATGCGTCTGAGTCATTTGATTGCGCCAGAATTAATGGCTGATGTGATGAGACAGGTGCTTTCTGACTACAAGGGTCTACGCTTAGTGAGTGCTAAGAACTTAGCTGTCGAACCCTTGAAGTTAGATATGGCAAATGATAGTCGCAGTCAAAAGAATACCGACCAAGATGATGCTCAGTCAGTATTATTTTCTCATCGATTTGAAATGGTACTTAATGGTGACTACTTTCAGACAGTATCTTTTTTAAAGCATCTTGAGCAGATGAAAGGTTTTTATTGGACATTATTAAAATACGAAGTTGACGAGTATCCCAAAGCTAAAATAACACTTCAGCTAAGTACTCTAAGTCTCGATGAGGATTGGATCGGTGTTTAAATATCTTCTCTGTTTTAGCTTGAGCATTTTAGTCATGATTACCAGTGCCAAGCTCTGGGCATCCGGTACCTATACTTTGCCAGATGGTGAGGTTTTGCAAGACCCTACAAAACCACAGCGATGGAATGCTACTCAAATTGTTGGTGAGAAACGTAAAGAGCCAACGTTTAAGCTGAACTATATTGTCAGTTCAGGCCAAGAAAAAAGAGCGATGATTAATAATCAGAAGGTTGTTGTCGGAGACCAGATTTCAGGCGCAACTGTTCAGAGTATCAATTCAGATAGTGTTTATCTTTTATACCAAGGCAAGCATAAAGAACTTCGAATGCACAAAGTTAAAGGGATAACGCGGAACTAGTTTTGTCTTTCTTGATTTTGATATGAGAAAGATCATTAACTTAACAATCCCTAATGTGAACACAAAGTAAATCTTGCATAAATGCAGGATTTCATAAAAAAGCGAGTAAAGCATGGTTTATCAACTCCATGGTGTTGTAAAAATGAAACGATTTATCGTCCTAGCTTCATATCTTTTTATCTCAGCCTGTGCGCATGAGAATGCATTAATGCAATCACCTCAGGCAAATACGACCGATAGTATCGACCAAATTAATGAAGAGTTAGATCGTGCTCTTTTGGCAGAACCCCACCCATCTTTAGATGCTATTCCAGATGATGTGATGAATGCCTTAACACCTAGTTTACTTGCTCCAAGTAAGGTGGTGAGTGAGCCTAGGTTTGATATTGCTGTTAAAGAGGTTCCAGCAAGAGACTTTTTTGAAGAATTGGTTTCTGGAACAAATTTAAATATGTTGGTGTCACCGGATTTGACGGGCTCTATTAGCTTGCAATTAAAAGATGTCACTATCGATGATGTTTTGGATATAATCCATAGACTTTATGGCTATGAGTATGAAAAACAAGGGCGTTTAATTCACGTTTCGCCAGCAGGATTAACGACACATATATTTGCGATCAACTATTTAAACGTTGAGCGAAATGGCGACTCCGAGACCCGTGTGAGTTCAGGACAAATCACTCAAAACTCAGGAAACAATTTAAGCTCAGGAAACAATTCAGGCTCTAGAAATAATTCAGGCTCTAGAAATAATTCAGGCTCAGGCTCAGGTTCAGGCCTTGGTAATACATCGAGAACCCAGTCGACAGGCGCTGGAACACGAATTATTACTAAAAATAAAAATCAATTTTGGGAAACCTTAGACCAAACTTTGCAATTGATTGTCGGCAATGAAGAAGGCTACTCGGTCATTATCAATCCGAGTACCGGCATGGTCGTCGTCAGAGCAGATGCTCGCACGCTATCTTCGGTGAAACGCTATTTAGAGCGGGCTGAATTAATATTAAAGCGGCAAGTCATACTAGAGGCAAAAATTCTTGAAGTCAGTTTAAGTAAAGGTTATCAGCAAGGAATCGATTGGAGTTTTTCCGAAGCAAGTAGCTCGCTTGATTCAAACGGTGATGCAAAACGTGGTTTAGGTTTACAACAAGTTGCCCAGAATATCTCAGCAGAGGCGGGGGGCGTATTTGCTTCCGTGATCAAACTGAATAACTTTCAATCAACCATTAATTTGCTGGGAACTCAGGGAAATGTTCAGGTACTTTCCAGTCCACGAATAGCAACCGTCAATAATCAAAAAGCAGTGATAAAAGTGGGCAGTGATGAGTTTTATGTCACCGATATCGATTTCGAATCGAATAACGATACCAACTCTAGTTCAACCGATGTTGAATTAACGCCCTTTTTCTCAGGCATTGCCTTGGATGTCACACCTCAAATCAGTGAAGACGGCAAAATCATCCTCCATGTTCATCCAACCATTAGCAAAGTGGAAGATCAGCAAAAAACGATTTTAGTTTCAGGTGCAGAAACGAATTTACCTCTGGCTTTTTCAAGTATTAGAGAGTCAGACAGCATCATCACCGCTGAGAATGGTCAAATCGTTGTGATTGGTGGTTTGATCCAAAATAGAAGTGAAGATAAAAACGCATCGGTACCCTTTCTGGGGGATATCCCTTTCATAGGGGAATTATTCAAGCAGAAAGACGAAAGCTCTGAAAAAACAGAATTAGTTATTTTGCTACGCCCCACCTTGACCGACCAACAAAGTATTAAAAATGATATTCGTGAAAGTCGTGAACGTTTCGGGCACTTCAGAGACATTATGTCTGCACCGACTGAAACAAGTTTCTACGAGTAGCGGCAGTATGTATGAGCAATTTTTTGGCTTGAACGAACTGCCGTTTGGCTTGACGCCTAATACGCATTTTTTCCTGAACTCAGAAACCCATCAGCAAGCATTAGACATGCTGCTATGGGCACTTAAACATAAAGAAGGCTTTATCAAGGTAACGGGAGAAGTCGGTACCGGTAAAACCCTGTTGTGTCGAAAACTGTTAAATACCTTAGAAGACCCTTTCGTGACGGCTTATTTACCAAACCCATATTTCTCGGCAGAGACATTATATTGTTTAGTGGCAGAAGAGCTATCAGCATTTTCTGACAACGTGAATCTGAATAAAGAGGCTTCGGTCGAAGGCTCTATTGATGTGGCACCGCTGGCAAGAGAGCAGCATGTTTTGGCGCTTAGGCAAATTCAACACACCTTAGTCAAGCTTGCTAAGGCTGGTAAACAAGTGGTCTTGGTGATCGATGAAGCGCAAGCCATGCCGGAACAAACCATAGAAGCTTTAAGGCTGCTGAGTAATTTGGAAACGGAGTCTGAAAAATTATTGCAAATTGTGCTGTTTGGACAGCCCGAGTTAGATACCACCTTAGGTAAAAAGAACTTAAGGCAATTGAAACAGAGAATCACCTTTCAGCATTACCTCAAGCCCTTGCAGCGCAAAGATATAGAGCAATATATTGCTCATCGAATGCTTTTGTCTGGTTATAAAGGCGGCAGATTATTTGATGCAAAGGCCATTAGTTTATTGTGTCGCGCCTCAAAGGGCATTCCACGCTTAGTGAATATCTTATGCCATAAAGCACTAATGTCTGCTTTTGGTCAGGGTGACAAGGTTATTCAGTACCGACATATGCTCGCAGCAATTTCAGATACTGAAAGTGTCAGTTTATCCTGGCGAGAGCGCTGTGCGAGTGCCTTATTCAGTTTTGGCTTGTGCCCTTTTATATATATGGCATCGACAACAAATATTTGGGAAGGCTGGATATGAGTGTCATTAATGATATGCTCAAAGACCTTGATAAACGTAAAGCGCCAGAGTTAGGCGGAACCCAAGGGGCGCATCAAGAAAGCCTAATTGAAGCTCAAACATTTCCCTTTAAGAAGATTGCCTTAATGATAGTTGTTGCCTTAAGTATCTTGTTGGCGACGTATTTTTTTATCTTGCAAGATGCTAACACATCACTTGAGCAAGTCGTCAAGCCTGCTAAGCCCGCTCAAACGTTCGAAGAAGCAGGCAAAATATCTCAAGCTAAAGTTGCAATAACAGCTAATTCTCAAGAAGCTGTGTCGAGTAGCAAAGCGCTTAAATATCGTGTTGAAGAAAAACCAACTAATAGCTCTGCAACTGTTCTGGCTAAAGGTGAAAAAGTAGTTGTTCAGCCGCTGAATCAAGAACCAGAAACAACGGCGCCAGAGCTCACGAAAATTGAACGAGTCGCTTCAGAAATCAAACAAGAGCCGCTTAAGGTGCTTGTAGTGCCAGCAAAACCAAGCGTTCTTCAGTCGCCACAAACAGAAACTAAGTTAGTTGCCGCAAGTCAGGCTGTAACAAGCAAAGCTCAAAAAATAAGCCTTAAGCCTGAAAGCCTTAAGCCTGAAAGTTTTGAGCAAAAAATTGAGCCACAACAAGCCATGCAAGTTACGCTCTCACCCATTGCCTTAGATCAACAAATGGCTGAAAGAGCATTAATGTTGATGTCTAAAAGACAGGCGCCAGAAGCCTATCGCGAATTGTATGCCTTTATTGGTGAACATGAAGAGGATATGGAAAGCCGAGCCGTGCTGGCAAGCTACCTGCTTCAAGAAAATCGGCTGGCAGAGGTGGGCGATGTCTTACTGAATGCGCCCTTACATAAATCGCCAACATTACGCCAGATCAAAGCGCGCTGGTATGTTGAAAGAGGCGAACCTAAGTTTGCCTTATATACGCTGAGTTCAGACTTGCCGGATGTGGCAGTCTATCCAGATTATTATGTGTTATTGGCTGCCTATTATCAGCGTTATGGCACAGCACAAGAAGCAAAAAAAACCTATTCTCTTCTTGTTGATTACGATGAAACCGTGGCAGATTGGTGGGCAGGTTTAGCGTTAGCGGCAGATAGGAATAATGAAAAAGAGAAAGCCTTTTATGCTTATCAACAGGCATTAGACTTAAGAGGTTTATCTCCTGAACTTTTGAATTTTGTCAGGCCTCGCTTAAAACAATTGCAGGCGGCTCAAGCAAGTCTCAAACAGTAGTTAGAGCCTTGTTTAAACACTATTATTTAAACTGATCGATATCGGATACAGGTATGTCAGAACCAAAGAAAAAAATTCGTATAGGTGATTTGCTCATACAGAACGGCATCATCACTGAAGAGCAATTGATGACGGCTTTAGCCGAGCAAAAAAAGACCGGGCGAAAGTTAGGCCGAGCCTTAATAGAGCTTGGCTTTGTGGAAGAGGACAAACTATTAAACCTGCTTTCACAGCAGTTAGAAGTGCCTTTTGTACAATTGCGTCATTATCAGTTTAATCAGGATCTCATTAAAAAACTGCCTGAAACCCTGGCACGTCGATTTCGTGCGATTGTGTTAGACGAGCAGCAAGGTGAATTGTTGGTAGGTATGGCAGATCCGATGGATCTCATGGCTTATGACGAAATTGCACGGGTAGTGAATCAGACTATTAATGTTGCCGTTATTCGTGAAAGCGAATTATTGAATACCTTGGACATGGTGTATCGGCGAACGGATGAAATTAGCAACTTAGCACTCGAGTTAGATAGTGAGCTTGAAGACGATGCTTTCGACTTAGCCGCATTGACCGCGACAGGTGATGACAGCGATGCGCCGGTTGTAAAATTACTTCAGTCTATATTTGAAGATGCCGTTCAAGCAAGGGCATCAGATATTCATATTGAACCGGATGAAAGCGTGGTTCGTATCAGGCAGCGAATTGATGGCGTGCTTCAAGAGCAGGTAATGAAAGAAACGCGTATTAATGCTGCCTTAGTTTTACGTTTAAAATTAATGTCCGGTTTAAATATCTCCGAGAAGCGTATTCCTCAAGATGGACGATTTAACGTCCGTGTTAAGGCGCGTTCAATTGATGTTCGTCTTTCAACCATGCCAACCCAGTATGGTGAGTCGGTGGTAATGCGACTTCTTGATCAGACCGACGGTATTTTGTCTCTTGAAACGGTAGGTATGCCAGCAAAAATTCTGAGTCGCTTCCGGGTGGCGATTACCCGCCCTCATGGCCTGGTCTTGGTAACGGGTCCAACCGGCAGCGGTAAAACAACTACACTTTACAGCTCTTTGTCTGAGTTGAATAAACCAGAAGTTAAAATTATTACCGCTGAAGACCCTGTGGAATATCGCTTGCCGCGTATTACTCAGGTGCAAGTAAATGCAAAGGTGGGTTTAACCTTTTCCAGCGTTTTAAGGGCATGTTTACGACAGGATCCGGATATTCTCCTTGTGGGTGAGATGCGCGACCAGGAAACAGCTGAAATTGGTTTACGGGCCGCCATGACCGGTCATATGGTCATGTCGACTTTACATACCAATGATGCTGTTGGTAGTGCGATGCGTTTAATCGATATGGGAGCAGAACCCTATCTTGTTGCCAGCTCACTCCAAGGTGTACTGGCTCAAAGGCTAATTCGTCGCATTTGTGTCAATTGTGCAAAAGAGTATCAACCCACGACCCAGGAAAATATATGGTTAAGCTCTATGTTACAAAAGAATAAAGAAAGCACTTCTGAAGATATATCCTCCTTGAAATTTATGCAGGGTACGGGTTGTTATCAGTGCAGTAATACCGGCTATAAAGGTCGTATCGGTATCTATGAATGGTTGGAAATGGATGAAGGCTGTTTAAGTGCGCTTCGCCGGGCAGATTCTGATGGCTTTGCCGCCGCGGCTCATCAGAATCAATATTATGAACCCTTGGAAATTTGTGCCCTACATTTTGCTAAAGAAGGTATTACCTCGCTTGATGAGGTGTTTCGGGTCTCGGCTACCTTGGGTGATATGGGGAATGTTCTAGAAGACGAACTCGATCTGGATCTCGATATAGGGATTGAAGATTAGCATGAAGTATCAACGGGCCTTGCTCGGTTTTGCCTTCATGTCAATCAGGAGTGAAATGTATAATGGCTAAATTTAAATACCAAGGGCGCGATTCAAAAGGCGCAGCCGTAGAAGGCGTACTCGACGTTGCCAATTCGAATGCCGCTGCCTCAGAGTTAGCGAAAAAAGGCATTATTCCGATAAAAATCGCCGAACAGCTTGAGAAATCTGCCGGTTTGGCGAGCATGAATATCCAGATATTTAAACCTAAAGTCAGTCTTGATGAATTGATTATATTCTGTCGACAAATGAATGCCTTAACCCGTGCGGGTATTCCAATAATTCGGGCGATGAAAGGCTTAGCGGACTCCACTAAATCAGAAATTTTAAAAGAAACCTTATACGATGTGTCACGGCGATTGGAGTCAGGTATTAACTTGGCCTCGTCAATGCAAGCACACTCTAATATTTTTTCAGAACTCTTTATCAGTATGATTCATGTCGGTGAAAATACCGGACAGCTAGACACGGCATTTAAACGTTTAAGTGAAAACTTAGAAATGGAGCGTGACACCATAAAGCGTGTTAAGTCCGCAACGCGTTATCCTACGATGGTGATCTCGGCAATATTTATTGCCTTGTTTATTGTTAACCTTTTTGTGATTCCCAAGTTTGCAAGTGTGTTTGCGAAATTTGGTGCAGATCTACCATTGCCAACACAGATTCTAGTCGCCACTTCCAATTTTTGCTTGGATTACTGGTGGCTTATTATTGGCGGCATTATCGGCGCAATTTATGGTTTTAAGTATTGGGTTAAAACCGAACAAGGTGCCTATATTTGGGATAAGAAAAAATTAAAATTGCCCGTTGTTGGAATATTATTTGATCAAATCGCCTTATCAAGGTTTACCCGAAATTTTGCCATGATGCTTTCAGCGGGCATGGCTATTACTCATGCACTTGCCATTGCTGCAGAGGCATCAGGTAATAAGTATATCGGACGGCAAATCCTGGGTATGAAAGCAGGTATTGAACGCGGTGATAGTTTATTACGAACCGCCAGAGCCACTGAAATATTTACGCCTTTAGTTTTACAGATGATTTCCGTTGGTGAAGAAACAGGCTCAGTGGATGCTTTGTTGAACGAGGTGGCTGATTTTTATGACGAAGAAGCGGATTACTCTTTAAGGCGTCTTTCTGAAGCGATCGAGCCAATTTTAATTGTTGCGATGGGTGGCATTGTTTTAGTGCTTGCCTTGGGTGTGTTCTTGCCAATTTGGGATTTAGGCAAAGCCGCTATGGGTAAATAATTAAATAATCAGAATTATAGCTAAATTAAAATATACAGATAATGAAAGAAACTGAGTGTTTACTTGAAACCAACGCAAGATAATTTATATAGCCGAGTCTTCGGAAATCATTATTTTTTGATTGCGGTCAGTTTATGTCTGGTTTTTATCTTTATGGGCTTACTCTTACAAAGAGTCGACAGAGAGTTTGATCAAGCAGAACAAGTTCAGTTTGAATATCGATTTGCAGAGCTCAAAGCAGCGGTTCGTTTGATGGAAGCGACCTTAGTCAGTCAGGGAAAAATGCAGCGAGCGGATAACTTTGAAGGGGCAAACCCTATGGACTGGTTAGAGGATCAAAGCACACATTATTTAGGCGAGATGAGCCCAAGAGAAGCCCTTAAATATCCGGGTAATTGGTTCTTTGATTCTGATAAACAAGAAATCTCTTATGTGCCGGTCGCACTGAGGAAGGCAGATATTCACTACGAAAGTGTCGATAAAATCTTGCGCTTTAAAGTACGTGCGCTAAGGTCAAAAGAGACAAACTCAAAGTTTAATGGCTTGCGTCTTTCAGAAGTCCAATCAGTCGATCGAGTAAATCTTGGTGTTCAACAATAACATCGTTTAAAGCAAGTCTAGTAACTTAGGTAGACAGTTGAGTAGACAATAAGTCGAGGAAGAAAATTATGAATAAAGTAAAAGGTTTTACCTTAATAGAGCTAGTGGTGGTCATCGCAATTTTAGCCATTCTCGCCGCATTTGCTTTACCAAAATTTGCAGATCTTTCAGATACTGCGCATGAAGCCAGTGTACAAGCAACTGGCGGTAGCTTTGTCTCTGCAGTAAATTTGGTGCGTTCACAGTGGCTAGCAAATGGTGTCAGAACTGCGATCACCAATTTACCTGGCTATGGTGAACCGAATAATTTTATTGATGTCAGTATTGATGGCTGGCCTACGGGAGTGAATGGCAATACTAATCCTTCAGGTATGACCGCTGCAGAATGCAATGCTTTGTGGGATGAGCTGATGACAACCAGTTCCGTCTCGGTTTCTACCGTGGTGGGCTCTGATTATCTCACCGATATTAATGCCGGTGATTGCCGTTATACCTACCAGTTAACCACCAATGGTCATAATATTGAATATGATCCAAATACCGGTGATGTATTTGTTGATATTGTTCCGTAACGAATTGCTACAAAAACAAACACTATAAAAGTGCGTAATGACTATTTAGAGTCTATAGTTAAATCAAGGTATTAGTGTATGTAATTGAAGTTTTCGATAAACTTTTTAGTACACATTAACAATTTTTATTATTTGAAGTTTAGGAGCAAGTGAATGAAGCGTCAGGCTGGTTTTACACTGATTGAATTAGTAATGGTTATTGTGATTTTGGGCATCTTGTCTGCCTTTGCCTTGCCTCGTTTTGCTGATTTAGGAAATGAAGCAAGAGCTGCGGCGCTTAAAGGAGCATTTGGAGCTATCAAGTCGGCGTCATCCATCGCGCATGCCGAATCATTAGTAAACAATAATCCCGGTACCGTGACTCTGGAAGGAACTGTGATCACTATGGTAAATGGTTACCCTGCTGCTTTAGCTGGTGCTGCTGGTGGTATTGCATCAGCTGCACAGATTGTTGCGGCTGATTTTACCATCACCGGCACGTCTGGCACCAATACTATAATTACGGCAAAAGGCGCAACAACTGCTAGTGATTGCCAGATTACTTATACTCAAGCTGCATCCGGTTCCAGTCCAACAATTTCAATCCCTGATCCGCTTGATTGTAATTAATTTATATTGATCAATGTAAAAGCGCTTTCGGGCGCTTTTTTGCGTTTACCCAGGCTCTTAAAAATATGCGCAATTTTGTCATAACTCAAAAAGGCTTTACCCTGATCGAGCTGGTCATGGTGATCGTGTTGCTGGGTATCTTGAGTTATGGGGCCACTGGCTTATTTGCGTCTAGATCCAGTTATTCTGAGTACATTGCCAAAGAACAATTAGTCTCTCAGGGTTTATTAGCCCAGCAAATAGCCTTTGGTATGAGTGCGACGACTGATCCTGTCAGTTTAGTGCTTAGCCGCAATGCCTCTGGTAAAACATCATTCAGTCTTAATAAAACAGGTCAATCAGCCTTAGTAGAAGAATTAGATTCTAATCTTAATAGTCCTTTGATAGATGGCGCTGCCTTAGCGAATGGCGCGAGTGTTAGCTTTACTTGGAATAGTCGGGCCGAGATGGCGGATAATGCAAATCACACGGTGGTCTTTGCCGGTGATAAAACCTTTCAAGTGTGTTTTTCTGCTTCCGGTTATGTCTATGCCTATGAAAGTGGAGATCCATGTCTATGAGATTTGCTTTGCTTGGAAAAGGCAAGCGCCGTCAGCGGGGTGTAACCTTAATCGAATTAGTAATCTCCATCGTTATTTTATCGATAGCGATGATTGCGCTGATGAATTCTTTCAGTCTAAGTATGTCAAGCAGTGCAGATCCATTATGGCGCAATAAAACCCTGAAGCTCGCCCAGCTATATCTGGATGAAATTTTGTCAAAAAATTACGATCACAATTCGCCGGTTGGGGGCTTACCTTTCGTGGCAGCGCCTAGTTGTGCCAGTTTAGGCCCCGATGATTCTACTGAGACCAGAGAAATTTTCAATGATGTGGATGACTATGATGGCATCTCCGAAGCACCCTTTAGTTTAACGGGTGTGTTAGACAGCTCTTATGATAATTATCTTGTGAGTATTGAGGTGGTCTGCGATGGAAAAAGCGTTGATGCCGTCGATGGGCTTAATGCAGGTTCAACACCACAAGCGAAAAAAATCACTGTTACCATTACCCCGCCAGGTCAAACAGCACTGCCTTTTTCGGCTTATCGGGGCAACTTCTAATGCCTAAGTTGTCACAAGCGCATTACCTGTCAAGGCAGCTTGGTTTTACCATGATCGAGATGATTGTCACTATCGTGATCATTGGTATTTTAGGTGTCGGCATCTCAAGTTTTATCGGGGGTACCACAAAAGGCATGATCGATACCGCAGAACGTTCGCAAGTGGCAACGATTGCCTGGCTGGTGTCGGAAAGATTGAGTCGTTCATTACGACACGCTTTACCCAACAGTATTCGTACAGGCAATGATGATACCTGTTTAGAATATATTCCGATTTATGCCGGAACGGATTATCTGAGCGTGCCGGTCATCGTCAGCGCCACACAATTTGAAGTGGCTCCGTTTTCGAATATGGCAACTGGTTTTAATTTTGCGCTTCAGCCGCTAAGGGTCGCTGTTTATCCCATTGACGATAGCAGCATATATACACTTACAACGGCAAGTATGATTAGTTCAAGTGTTGCGCAATTGAGTGCCGGAACAACACCTAATGCTCAAACTATCCGCTTAAGTACTACGCATCAATTTCCGTCTGATTCACCAAGTAAGCGATTGTTTATGGTCGCTCAACCAAATATGTATTGTTTCGAGGGAAGAATGCTCAATCACTACCGAGATTATGGCTATAACAGTACTTTCACAAGTGCTGGCTTGAGTAATCAAACAGTGATAGGTTCACGTTTGGGGCAAGGCTCAGCTAATAAAGGGCAATTTAATTATACACCTAGTACCTTGCAGAGAAATGCGGTGGTCACTATAAGCTTTAAGGTGCTTGGCGACAATGGATTGGTGCAGGTGGTGAACCAAGAGGTGCAAATTAGAAATGTACCCTAACCTTCAGAAGATTGTTTATAAAAATAAGGTCTTATCAAAAAAAGTGCTAGGCTCGAAACAAAAGGGTATTGGTTTACCTGCGACTATTTTTTTAATTGTGATTATTGCCTTGATCGTGCTGGCCTTAAGTGATTTGAATAAGAAATCCAGCCTGGGTTTTGGTCAGGATTTTTATTCAATGCGAGCATTTTATGCTGCTGAAAGTGGTGCGCAAGTCGCATTGAACCGGGTGTTTGTTGGGAAGCAAGCTTGCTCACCTGCCATTGCTGATATTGACTTTGATACAGTAACAGACAACAAAGGTTTAGAGAGTTGTAAGGTCGTGTTAGCTTGCGATCAGGTTACCGTTGATAGTATTCAATATTATACTTTTACGAGTACTGCAAGCTGCGGTTCAGGATATGAGCAAGCACAACGGAGTGTAGAAGTGCGTGCTCGTTCAGAATAGTGATTCATTAGAGCTGCACTTATGGCTAAAATCTGCGAATCGTAGCTCTCTATACAGCTAAGAAACGCACTATTCATCATCAGAGTCCTTTACATTCATCTCCAATTCTTTAATTTTTCTTGTCAGGGTGTTTCGTCCCCAACCAAGTAAAATGGATGCATCTCGTTTGCGGCCACCAGTATGGTTAAGAGCTGTTTCAATCATAATTCGTTCAAACTCTGGCACAGCCATTTGAAGTACGCCTTGCTTGCCTTTTTTCAATTCTTGATCAGCCCATTTTCTCAAAGCTTCCTGCCATGATAAGCCTTTGGGAGAACTCTGATCTTCATTGAGTAATTCGGGTGGTAAGTCAGATACGTGAATTTCACGACCACTTGCCATGACAGTCAGCCAACGACAGGCATTTTCAAGCTGACGAACGTTACCCGGCCAAGGCATAACGCTCAGATAGTCTTCCGTCTCAGGCCGAAGTAGTTTGGTTTCAACGGAAAGTTCTTTTGAGGCTTTCTTGAGGAAGAAATTTGCCAGCTTTGGAATGTCTTCACTTCTGTCAGCCAATTTCGGTAAATGAATACGGATAACGTTTAAACGATGAAATAAATCTTCTCTAAAACTACCTGCATTCACTAAATTTTCTAGATGCTGATGAGTGGCAGCAATGATGCGTACATTTACTTTAACCGGTGTTGTACCCCCAACCCGGTAGAATTCACCATCGGCTAACACTCTCAATAAACGGGTTTGAGTATCCGCAGGCATATCACCAATTTCATCTAAAAACAGGGTGCCGCCATTTGCTTGCTCGAAGCGTCCTGTTCGTTGTGTTGCCGCACCCGTAAAAGCACCTTTTTCATGGCCAAATAATTCGGATTCAATCAAATCTTTAGGTATGGCGGCCATATTTAAAGCAATAAATGAATCTAAAGATCTCGGGCTATGTTGATGCAATGCCCGAGCCACTAATTCTTTGCCTGTGCCTGACTCTCCATTTATCAGTACCGTTATATTGGATTGTGATAAGCGACCAATGGCACGAAACACCTCCTGCATAGCGGGTGCTTTACCAATGATTTCGGTACTTTCAATCGTGGGTTGTTCACTCACGCCATTTGAATTCTTGGCACGCTGTTCTTGTGAATGCGCTATCGCGCGTTTAATAAGGACAACGGCATCGTCAAGATCAAATGGTTTGGGCAGATAGTCAAAGGCACCACTTTGATAAGATGAAACGGCACTATCTAAATCAGAATGCGCCGTCATGATTATCACGGGAACTTCAGGTAGGCCTCGATGAACATGAAAAGCCTGGATTTTTTCTAATAAGGCTAAACCATCCATTCCCGGCATGCGGATATCGCTGATAATGGCATCGGGCGTACTTCGGGTTAGCTGTTCAACAACGCCTTCTGCGCGGTCAAATGAGCGTAAATCGTAATTTTCTTTGGCAAGGGCTTTTTCTAGGACCCATCGAATTGATCTGTCGTCATCGATGATCCATACAAGTGGTTTAGAGGCCATTATTTTGCTCCAGAGGTAAGTAAACAATAAAATTTGTTTCGCCTGGTTTGCTCTCGCATTCCACCAGTCCATCATGCTTCGTCAAAATACTTTGAGTTATGGAAAGTCCTAAGCCCGTGCCATCTGCTCGTCCACTGATCATGGGATAGAAAATATTTTGAATGGCGTCTTTAGGTATGCCAGGGCCGTTATCCATTATTTCCACACATAAAACCAGCCGGTGTTTAGAATGGCCAATGGTAAATTGTCTTAATGCTCGTGTCCGTAAAGTAATGACAGCTTCTTTGCCTTCCTCAACTTGGTCTGATAAGGCTTGAAGTGCATTTTTAGAAATATTTAAAAAGGCCTGTATAAGTTGACTTTTATCGGCCAAGAACTCGGGAATACTTGGATCATAATCTCGAATAATTTTAATTTTACCCGAGGATTCAGCATGCATTAGCGTGCAAACACGCTCTAATATCTCATGAATATTAGTTTCAGTTTTTTTCAATACTTTATTTGAACCCAGCATTCTATCGACCAGATTTCTGAGTCTGTCTGATTCATCCATAATGATTTGGGTATATTCATGGTGATCAGGGTCTGTTAACTCGGCATCGAGTAATTGCGCAGCACCTCGAATGCCGCCTAAAGGGTTTTTGACTTCATGAGCAAAGCCTCTAATCAGGATCTGTGCTGTTTCCTGGTTTTCATGCAGTTGTTCTTCTCGGCTAATTCTGAGTAAGCGATCTTTAGCTTGCATTTCAATGATGAGGAAACGGTCACTATCAATTAAATGTGGCGAGACAAAACAGTCGACAAGTATCGGTGCACCATTATGAAGCGCGAATTCGCAATCACGTTGTGTATAAGAGTGTCCATTCTCAAGAATAGATCTGAATTCATTGAATAAGGTATGTTCGTACTTAGTGAAAAGTCTGCTTAGTTTACTAGACAGAATTCGCTTGCTACCCGATTGTAGCAAAATAGATGCAGCGGGATTGGCATAGCACACTTTAAGGTCTTCATTCAGTAGGAATACAGCAGAAGAGAGATTCTCCAATATTCTACTATGAAAATTCTGTGAAAAAGCATCGCTAAGAAATTTCGGGATCATGATAATTGGATAAACTCTCTATAAAGCAAACATTGTCTTATGAAAAATCCATGTTGGTAGACTACGGCTATGTAATTAGGGTAATAAAGCAAGAAGCAAACCAATTCATCTCTATTCCCGAAATGAATCAAAAAAATAAAGCTTTATGACTTTGCTAGGCTTGCATTTTCCCTTGCAAGCTTTCAAATCGTCTAAGTATGAAGCTTTAAGGCCGTATTTTTGTTTTTTCTATTATTCTATTCGTTGTATCTATTCGTTCTATCTATTTGTTGTAATAGGAGGATGCTCTATCACTATAGAGCGATATGAAAAAATATGCACCATAATGATGCGAAACTATATTAAAGGCATGGTGTAAGTGCTCCATGCTGAGGCATGGAGCGAAGTGTATGCCTAGTTTCGTATACTAGGGCGATGCACTGTAAAGCTTGAGGTGGCTTCTTTTTGAACTTTTCCAGAGGCAGACACTAACTGTACGCGTAATTCATGTGTTCCTCTATCGACTGTTTTAAGCGTTGTTTGTATTTGGTTATCACTTTTGATTAACTTACCATCGAGAAATAATTGAATTTGGTCGCCTTCAAGCAGGGCAGGTTTAATCTCCAGGAGGATATCCACATCTCCGGAACCTGAATAGAAAGCACTGTCATTAGCTGGAGCTAATATAGACAGTGAGCTATATCTACTATAAACCTCATCTGAAGGGGGTTGAGAGGTACTCTTTATTTTACCAGGGTCGATTGCCGGGACTGTAGGAATAGGCGCAACCATGATTGTTTCTGATGTTTCATTTGCTTGATCAGAAAATGACACACTGCCGTCAGCCCCTAAAACCTTATACACTTTAGTTAATTTGCCAGAGTTTTGCTCACTAGCTTGAGCCTTGCTTGTCTGAATTATTAGCGAAAAACAAACGGCACTTAACAAGCTTGCGAGAGTAAATAGAAACGCTGCATAACGTGGTATTTTTGATGAAAGAACTGGATAAAACATGGGTCTTACCTCTTCGGTGTTTAAGGTATGGTGCTTATGAGTATAGGTTTTAAAAACAAAGCCCGATGATAAAATACTGCTATAGTTAAAACAGGGTGTTAAAACAGATGTTAATTCAAAGCAAACATTAACTTAGCTTACGCATAAAGGCGACTAGTAGAGCTAAATTATTTGGTTTTTTTATGTTAAATATATTAAGTCAGCGACATTTAGGTTCACTGATTTACGCTAATGGAGCTATTTGTTGTCAATGTTTTCCTCATGGCTATTTGAGCAAATTTTTAGTTTACGCAAGGTCTATCGTGATAGCTTATTTGCATCCTTATTAATTAATATATTTGCACTAGCAAGCCCTCTATTTGTGATGAATGTTTATGATCGTGTTGTGCCGAATCAAGCATTTGAAACCTTATGGGTACTGTCTAGTGGCGTTATTATTATTTTGCTATTTGATCTGATAACTAAATTTCTACGCCATAGTTTTATTGATCACTCAGCGGCAGAACTAGATAGCGTGCTATCCAAGAAATTATTTGAACGAATGTTGTCGACACGCATGGATTGTATCTCTGGTTCTATTGGTGGTATGGCAAGCCAGTTAAAAGATTTTGACTCGATAAAACAGTTTTTTACAGCATCGACGATGGTTGCCCTTATTGATTTACCTTTTGCCGCCCTGTTCTTGCTTATTATTTTCTACATTGGTGGCTCTGTTGCTATCGCCCCTCTTCTGGCGATGTTGATCTTAGTCTTTTATGGCTTGCTCATGCACTTTCCCTTAAAAAACCTATCCATTGGCTTGCAGGCTGCTGCTGCGGAAAAGAATGCCATCGCAGTTGAGTCTCTGAGTACCTTGGAAACGATTAAAGCATTTAATGTTGAAGCCAGGCAGTTATCACTTTGGGATAAAAGTTTATTATCGATGATTGATTTAAGTTTGAAGTCTAGACGCTATTCTGACTCGATAGGCTTGGTGTCTACGTTTGTGATTCAAATGACCGTCGTTGCTGTTTTAATCCTGGGTGTCTACCAAATTAATGCCCAGAATATGAGTTTGGGGGCATTGATTGCATGTGTCTTGCTCTCAAGCAGGGCACTCTCGCCCATGGTGCAGCTCGCGTCATTAATCTCCCAATATCATCAAGCTAAAGCTGCTTTGTTTAGTCTTGACCAGTTAAGCTCTCAAGCTATCGATGTCGAGTCAAAGCGTAATTACCTTAATACCGAAGACTGCTTAGGCAAAATTGAATTACGAAAGGTATCTTATTCCGTTGCGCAGCGCAGCATTCTAAATGACTTGACTACAACGATTCATCCTGGAGAAAGAATAGCCCTTATTGGTAAAATTGGCGCAGGTAAAAGCTCATTATTAAAACTTCTAATGGGCTTTACAAAGCCTAGTGACGGACAGGTACTGATTGATGATATCGACCTTCAGCATCTAGATATTACTAAGTTAAGGTCTCATATAGCGTATGTCCCACAAGAAATAGCTTTATTTAGAGGCAGCCTGAGAGAAAATATCTTATTAAAAAACCCAAGGGCCTCTGTTGAAGAGCTAACGAAAGCGATAAATATTGCAGGCTTAGATGATTTTGTTCAAAGTCATCCAATGGGGGTTGATATGTTAATCGGAGAGCAGGGAAAAGGCTTATCTGGAGGGCAAAAGCAAAGTGTCGCAATCGCAAGAGCAGTGATTAATTCGCCTTCTTTATTCTTGTTTGACGAGTTGAGTGCCGCAATGGATAACCAGACCGAGCAGGAAGTGATTCAGAATATTAGGGCGCTAACAAAAGATAAAACCTTACTCTTAAGTACTCACCGATCATCTCTGTTGTCTCTGGTAGATCGTATAATTGTAATGGACCATGGAAAAATAGTTGCAGATGGCCCAAAAGAAAACGTCTTGGATGCCTTGAAGAAAGGGCTGATTAGGATGTCTGGGGCAGAGGAGAAAAAATGAGCCAGTCTGCTTCAGACCTTACTTTGTCATCACGTCGCCTAATACATTTATTCTTGCTCTTGTTAATCGTCATGATCGTTTGGTCTTACTATGCCGAAATTGATGAGTTGGTAAAGGGGCAGGGTAAGGTTATTCCTTCTAAACAATTACAAGTTATTCAAAACCTGGAAGGCGGAATCTTGTCTGAACTGCTTGTCGACGAAGGGCAGCAGGTGATGAAAGGTGAAGTGTTATTAAGGCTTGATGACACACAATTCAATTCAACGTTTCAAGAGCGTCTGCAAACTGTGTTAGCGGTAAAGGCAAATATTGCTCGACTTCGAGCTGAGCTTGCAGGAAATGAAAAAATTACTTTTTCAGCTGATCTCTTAAAGGATGCAGCAGAAATAATAGAAGAACAGCGGCGTTTATTTTTTCATAGGAAAACTCAGCTGGATGCGTCACAGCGCTTAATAGATTTACAGATTAAGCAGGAAGTTCAAGCATTATCGAAAGCAAAGTTTGAACGTGACCAGGCTTTGCGACAGCAAAAATTGGCAGAAAAAGAATTATCGATTTTACGTCCGCTTTTGGCCGCAGGTGTTGTATCTGAAATGGAAATTATCGGTGCTGAAAAAGAAGCTTTAAAAGCGAAAGGTGACGCGCAAAGCCTTGAATTTGCGATGCCAAAAATAGAAACAGGGATAGAAGAACTAAAAGATAAACAAAAGCAATTAAGAATAAACTTCAATGCGGAGACCCAAACAGAGCTAAATAAATATCTTGACCAATTAGCGCAAATTTCACAAACCAGTGACGCATTAGAAGATAGACTCGATAGAACACAGGTGAGATCGCCTGTGAATGGTACTGTTAAGCAGGTGATGTTGACAACCTTAGGTGGTGTGGTTCAGCCAGGAATGGATCTCATTAGTATTGTGCCATTGGAAGATAGTTTGTTGATTGAGACAAAAGTCAGGCCTTCAGACATAGCACGACTATACCCCGGGCAAAGAGCAATGGTAAAATTCACGGCTTATGACTTTACCATCTATGGTGGTTTGGAAGCTGAATTGGTTCATATAAGTGCAGATTCCATTAGCCATGAAAACGATGAAAGCTTTTATTTGGTAAGAGTGAAAACCGTTCAAAATAATTTAGGCAGTACGGAAAAGCCCTTACCGATTATCCCTGGCATGGTTGCAGAAGTAGATATTTTGACGGGAAAGAAAACACTATTAAGTTATTTACTCAAGCCAATTCTTAAAGCTAAACAAGTTGCATTGTCTGAACCATGAGTCTGAACCATAAGTCCGAGCCTTGAGTTTGGAGCAACATAACCATAAATCAGCCAAAACTATTCATCTCTCTTCGGGTTTTGATTTGGCTGGCAGAGGAAGTTACATGCGAATTTTTCTAAAAGCCGGCTTATGGTTTTATGCCGTAAGCTGCTTTTTTATGATGTCTTGTTATGCTCAGGGCTCAAGTTCCGAACCTGTTGTCGGGCTTGATCAAAGTGCTTATATGGCTCTGAGGTCTCATCCAAAAATACTCATTTCAAGAAATAATATTGATGTGAGTAAGCAGCAATTAACTAAAGTTGAGTCTGCGTTCTTGCCGAGTATTTCTTTAAGTTTAGGGATTGGTCGTGAGGATAGTAATAATGCCTCTAGTCGAGCGGCTAATGGCTATGGCTCTTCTGAAATGGAGCGCCGGGAGTCCGCGGTTACTGTGTCACAAATGCTCTTTGATGGCTTTAATGCGGATAACTTGAGACGCAGTCAGCAAGAAACGATTACTGCCGAAGAGCTGGCTTATCAAAACCTGGCAAGTGAGCTTGCCTTAAAAGCGATAGAAGTTCATCTTGACGTGGCCTCAAAAAATAAAACCCTGGAAGATCACTTAACAAACTTGAAAGTGCATGAAAAAATAGCCAAAGATATAGGCCTAAGAGTACGATCGGGTAAGGATGATAGAGCGCGAGTGAGTCAGATTAGTGCTCGTCTTTCGCTTGCCCTTGCGAATTTAGAAAACGCTAAAAATCAGGTGCTTTCTGCCAATTCTAATTACCTAAGAGAGGTGGGTGAATTGCCTGGCAAGAGACTGAGCTTTTATGGCAAGTTATTTAAAATGCCGGAAAGTGAATCTGAACTTGTCGATTCAGTTTTAAGTAATAACATCTTTTTACATTCAAAGTTAAGAGAAGTGGTATCGCAAAAATTCCAAGAAAAGGCGAGTATAAGTAACCATTTACCCAGTTTATACTTAGAATCAGGCGCTTCATGGAATACTAATCTTGATGCCGTCAGGGGGCGGAATAGTGATGCTTTTGTGATGTTGAGAATGCGTTATGATTTATTTAAGGGCGGAGCAGATAGCGCTAATAGACGTATTGAAAAACGTCAAACCCAGTCACTGAGGTATGAATTGGATGATTTGCAGCGAGCGCTAAAAAGTGAGGCTTCTCAGGCCTGGTATAGTTATCAGTCTAATTCAAAGCGCACAAATTACCTGCAAGATTATGTTGAATCAGCACAAACAACGAAAGTCGCTTATGCCCAACAATTTAATATAGGGCAAAGAAGTCTGATTGATTTATTGGATGCAGAGAATGAACTACTTAAGGCTAAAAGTCAGTTACATGAATCCCAGCAAATATTAACCTTATCTAAATATCAAATCATACATCTTCAAGGGAAATTGTTAGCGACCTTGAACTTGGATTTAGACGTGGCCGGAAAAAATGACCAATAATGACGCAAAAGCACAAATTATCAATGCGCTTGCTCAGTCGGATGCTGAGCTCGCAAGGGTTACCGAAGATTTGATCACTGTGTTAGTAAAAAAAGGTGTTATTCTTTTTACGGATTTACCAGAGCCTGTTCAGGCTAAATTATTGGATAGAGAGGCTTTAAGAGATAAGCTTGAAGGCGGTAATGTCTCATTTTTATCAGAAGATGAAACCCTCTAAAGGCCTTGAATAGAGTGTCGATATTCGGTCAAAGTGCTAGCCGATGTTAATGTCATTCAGATTACTATTGAGTGTTTGGATAGCATCATGGCTGCTATTTAAATACAGTGCTGTTTCAGCTATCTGGCTGGTATTTAGTTGAGTACTTTCGAAGTAGTCTTGGGCTTCATTCGACTTGAAATTTTCATTTAAAGCGAAAGAAATTTCATCCTGCTGTTCTGCTTCTTTGATTAAATCAGTGAAGGCAAGTGCTTTAGTATTGGACGCCAGGCTATCTTCTTGCAGGCTATCTTCTTGAGAGTACAGTGGTGAGTTACTGCCTTTAATCGAAACCAGTAACTCTTGTCTTGTGCCGTCCATGGTAAAAACCTCAAAGCTATCTATGCGTGTTTCACCCTCATTAATTGAATTCAGTCTTGTATATTCTATATCCAGATTGAATGTCCAGTTTCCTTGGGCGTCTATGTCAGCAGTTCCATAACCTAAAGATGAGCGAATGCCCGAGAGTTCCTGAAAGGAAGATTCTCCAAAATCAGGGTCATTAATGAACAGGCTATTAGTGGTTGAGGACTCTGATTCCAAATCAAGAGTTGCGGCATTAGAGCCACTTAGTATGGGTTTATCATTTACGCCTTCAATATTGATTTGGATGAGTTGTTTGCTGCCGTCTAAGGTCTTGACAGAGAATAGATCTAATAGTTTTTCTCCAGAGCGAAGCCCTTGAATCGCATCGGCGTTGTTATTTAGTGTGTAGCTCCACTCTCCCAGTGCATTGATTTGAGCAGAACCAAAACTCCCTTTTAAGTCGAAGTTTGTTTCAAAGCGCGCTTCACCTTGGTCTATATCGGAAACAGTCAGTTTTCCACTGATGCTTGGCTGGGTATTGTCGAGCTTATCAATAGGCGAAGCTTGAACATTCCCTTGTTTTGAGCCAGTAATGATTGCTTGGTCATTTGTGCCATTTATTTCAATGGCGATTTGTATTTTTTGTCCAGCATTTGTCGTGAGATTAATCAGGTCACTAATCGCATTTCCTGCAGACAGAGATTGAATCTCTGCTAGCTCATTGTTCAAGGTGTACTGCCAATTACCCAAGCCATCTGTGCTAAATGAACCAAAACTTGTATCTAAAGTTTGTGCTGAAAGGTTTTGATTGGATTCAAGCTTGCCTTGTATTTGGGTAATAAAATCTTCGCTGACCGAGGCTTGAACTTGATCGACATTATTTTCGTTGATAGCTGTAAGAGTACTGTCTTCAATTGAACCAATAGTTTCTTGAATTGGAGTATCAACTTGTTCTTGGCTGCTAGATGCGGATGAAATATTATCATTACCTCGGTAATTAATAAGTAATCCCGCATCTTCAAGTAAAACGGGCGATGCAAAGCTCTTTTCATTATTTAATAAGCTTGTGGCGTCTTGCGTATTTCCTGCAGCTGGTGGTTCTAGAGTAGAAAAGTCAAAATCTTTCTCATCTTGCATGGCTTGTTGAATGTCTTGTATTTCTGCCATTAAATCTTCAGAGACAGCTTTGCTTTGAGTATTGCTTAAGTTTGCTTGTTCTTGAGGGGCTGTATTTCGTAAAGGAGAAAAAATAGCATCGCTCTGGTCATCATTAATGATCATGCTAGAAGTGACAGCCATGTGTTTTCCTCATTTTATTTCTAAGATAATAAGCCTGAATGTTAGCAGGATTATGCATATCGATACTATCTACAACTACTCACTATAAAAGGTTCCTGGCGATCTGTAAGTAACGTTTCGCGTTATTTTGTCTGATATATGTAAAAAGCCCGAGCAGTTAATTCTGCTCGGGCTTTTTTAAGCTGTCAATTATGGCAGCACTTCTTCTTATAGAGAGTAGTACATTTCAAACTCAAGTGGGTGAGTTGTCATGTTGATTCGCTCAACGTCACCACGTTTAAGATCGATAAATGCTGCAATCATATCTTCAGAGAAAACACCGCCGCGAGTTAAGAATTCATGATCAGCTTCTAATGCATTAAGAGCTTGCTCTAGAGTTGATGCAACAGTCGGGATTGCTTTGGCTTCTTCAGCGGGTAGATCGTAAAGATCTTTATCAGCAGGATCGCCAGGGTGAATCTTGTTCTGGATACCATCAAGGCCGGCCATCAACATAGCTGAGAATGCTAAGTAAGGGTTAGCTGTTGGGTCAGGAAAACGCGCTTCAAGGCGGCGTGCTTTAGGGCTGTTTACATAAGGAATACGAATTGAAGCTGAGCGGTTACGTGCAGAGTAAGCAAGCATGACAGGCGCTTCGAAACCAGGAACCAAACGCTTATAAGAGTTGGTTGAAGGGTTGGTGAAAGCGTTTAGTGTACGAGCATGCTTAATGATACCACCGATGTAGTATAGGCACTCATCAGATAAGCCCGCATAGCCGTCACCTGCCATAATATTAACACCATCTTTAGACAGAGACTGGTGTACGTGCATGCCAGAACCGTTGTCACCAACGATTGGCTTAGGCATAAATGTAGCTGTCTTGCCATAAGCGTGAGCAACATTGTGCACACAGTACTTAAGGATCTGAACTTCATCAGCTTTATTAACTAGCGTGTTAGCGCCAACACCGATTTCACACTGGCCCGCCGTTGCTACTTCGTGGTGGTGTACTTCAATTTCTAGCCCCATGGCTTCCATTGCGCCACACATTGCTGCGCGAAGCTCGTGAAGAGAGTCAACAGGAGGTACAGGGAAATAACCGCCTTTAACAAAAGGCCGGTGGCCAGTATTGCCGCCTTCAATTGTTTTACTGCTGCTCCAGGCGGCTTCTTCAGAATTGACTTCGTAGCTTACGCCGCTCATGTCAGCGTGCCATTTAACGTCATCAAATACGAAGAATTCAGGCTCAGGACCAAAAAGTGCTTTGTCAGCGATACCGGTAGATTTTAAATACTCTTCTGCACGTTGTGCGATAGAGCGTGGGTCACGGTCATAACCCTGCATTGTTGTAGGCTCAACAATATTACAGCGGACAATGATGGTGCTTTCTTCGGTGAAAGGATCCATCACAGATGCGCTATCATCAGGCATAAGGATCATGTCTGAGTCATTAATGCCTTTCCAGCCAGAAATAGAAGAGCCGTCAAACATTTTGCCTTCTTCGAAGAAATCTTCATCAACTAAACCTGCAGGAATAGTAACGTGCTGTTCTTTACCGATGGTGTCTGTGAAGCGAAGATCAGCCCAGATTGCATCATTATCTTTGATTAGGCCGAGAGTTTTCTCTGACATTCTAATTTCTCCATTTGTGGATAAGTGTTTGAAACAATTTTGATGTCTCATTTTTACGAGAGCCCAGCCTAAAAAACGAGGATGAGCATTGTTTTCGTAACGAGCTTGCTGGCGAGAGTCTTGATAGGCATCTAACTACGTGATTTGAAACCACTATTCAGATGATGTGCCTTTTATGACAGCTGCACAAGCTTGCCCGTAAAGGGAAAAAAGCGAGAATAGCATGACTCTCTCTAATATTCCCTAACTATTTCGTTTGTGAATAAGACAAAAAAAAGTACGGTTTAAGCGTTCTATGTTAAAGCAAAGTTAAAGCAAATAGGCTGCCAACTTTGAATTCTATGTAAGCCAATGAAATATATAATATTTTAAAATCAATAGTTAACAGTGAAAGCTGTGAAGGCTTTATTTTGGTGCATTTAATATGCTTGTGCTCTATTTTGGTTCGCAAGTTTAAGTGTTTTATTTTTTTGGAGTATAAGCGCTTTAAGTTGGAGTATAAGAGCTTTAAGGTAGAGAGAATTCAGGTATGGGTTTAAATAAAGTAGTTTCAAATTTTAATAAAAAAGGCACTAAAGCTAGCTTTATTGATAATAAAATTGTAGTTAATTGCAAAATCTTCAGTATTTAGATTCTAAACTCTAACGCTTCCTGTATAATTCGCGTCCAGTTTTAATCCCGCTTTTCTTTTGATCCCAGCATTTTTGGGAATATAGGTAATCAGATTGTGATAGAAAATCTTAGAAATGTTGCCATCATCGCGCACGTTGATCATGGTAAAACCACCCTTGTTGATAAGTTATTGAGTCAGTCTGGTACGCTAGATAGAAAGGATCAGGGGTCTGAGCGCGTTATGGACTCAAACGATCAGGAGCGGGAAAGAGGTATTACTATTCTTGCGAAGAACACAGCTATTCGTTGGAATGATTATCGAATTAATATCGTAGATACGCCAGGGCACGCCGATTTTGGTGGAGAAGTAGAGCGTGTTCTATCGATGGTTGATTCTGTATTATTATTGGTTGATGCGGTTGATGGGCCGATGCCTCAAACGCGTTTTGTGACATCGAAGGCGTTTGAAAGAGGTTTAAATCCGATAGTTGTTATTAACAAAGTGGATCGTCCTGGTGCACGACCAGATTGGGTAGTTGATCAGGTTTTTGATCTATTTGACCGCTTAGGTGCGACTGAGGAACAGCTGGATTTTCCAGTTATCTATGCCTCTGCTCTTAATGGTATTGCGGGTCTTGATCTAGATAATTTAGCGGACGATATGACACCGCTGTTTCAAATTATCGTCGATAAGGTTCCGGTGCCAAAGGTTGACCCAACAGGTCCTTTCCAAATGCAGATCTCAGCATTGGATTATGATAGCTATGTTGGCGTTATTGGTATTGGTCGAATTGTAAGAGGCACCTTGTCTCCGGGTCAGCAAGTCGTTATTCAGGATATTAAGGGTAAGACGCGTAAGGGTAAGGTTCTTAATGTTAAAGGTTATATGGGTCTTGAGCGAATTGACACAGATAAAGCTGAGGCGGGTGACATTGTTTGTATCAATGGTATCGATGGCTTAAGTATTTCAGATACTTTGTGTGATCCTGAAAATGTTGAAGCTTTACCGCCACTTACGGTTGATCAACCAACAGTCAGTATGACGTTTATGGTCAATGACTCTCCGTTTGCTGGTAAGGATGGTAAGTATGTCACCTCACGAAACATTAAAGATCGTCTTGATCAAGAGCTAATTCACAACGTAGCTTTACGAGTTGAGCAGGGTGATACAGCGGATAAATTTAAAGTCTCGGGTCGTGGTGAGCTTCATTTATCAGTATTGATTGAAACCATGCGTCGTGAAGGGTTTGAGTTAGGTGTTTCTCGACCACAGGTTGTTCAGAAAATAGTGGATGGCGAGCTGCAAGAGCCTTATGAGAATGTGGTTATAGACATAGAAGAGCCGCATCAAGGTTCTGTTATGGAAGAACTTGGCTTGCGTAAAGCCGAGCTGACTAATATGGAGCCTGACGGTCGTGGTCGTGTTAAGTTAGAATTCAATATTCCTTCGCGTGGTTTGATTGGTTTTCGTGGCCACTTTCTAACACTGACCTCTGGTAGCGGTATCATGACCAGTATTTTTGATCGTTATGATGCGGTTAAAGCAGGAGAAGTTGTCTCTCGCCAAAATGGTGTATTAATCTCCATGATGAAGGGAAAAACCTTGGCTTACTCGCTGTTTACCTTGCAGACACGTGGTCGATTATTCTTAGGGCACGCTGCTGAGGTATACGAAGGTCAGATTATCGGTATTCATGCTCGTTCAAACGATTTAACGGTAAACCCCACTAAAGCGAAGCAGCTTACCAATATCCGCGCTGCAGGTACCGATGAAAACTTGGTTTTATCTCCGCCGATTAAGCAAACCTTGGAGCAGGCGCTTGAATTCATCGAAGAAGATGAGTTAGTAGAAGTGACGCCAAACCATATTCGTTTGCGTAAAAAGCTGTTGACAGAAAATGAGCGTAAGCGCGGCGTTAAAAAATAAGTAGCCTAAAAACTAAGCCTTAAAAAACTAATTAACCTTATCGTTAATTGGTTTTTTTTTGTCTAAAAATATGAATAATGACGGCTTTGTTGTTTCTATAAATGTTTCTATAAATGTTTCTATAAATGTTTCTATAAATGTTTCTACACCATGAGTGAGGTAACGCTAATGAAGGCCTTATTGCAAAGAGTAAAGCAAGCTTCAGTTCAGGTTGATGGGCAGCTTGTGGGAGAAATAAAAGTAGGCTTGCTAGTGTTTTTAGGTATCAATAAGTCTGATAGCGATGAGTCATGTAAGAACTTGCTAAATAAAGTGTTGTCTTACCGTATGTTTTCAGATGAATGTGGAAAAATGAATCTGAATTTAAGGCAGGTTGGTGGTGAATTATTAGTGGTTTCTCAATTTACCTTAGTTGCAGACACTCAAAAAGGGCTTAGGCCTAGTTTTTCATCGGCAGGTTTGCCCGATGAAAGTAAGCGTTTATATGAAAGGTTTATTGCTATAGCGCATGAGTCGGGTATCCCAGTAAAAAAGGGTCGATTTGGTGCAGACATGCAGGTGTCATTGATAAATGATGGGCCAGTAACGTTCTTATTAGAAATTTGATTTGGTTTATAAATAAAAAATTGTAATTATTTATATCATAGTCTAAAAACATATTAAGGTTAATTTTAGAAAGTTGTTGTAAGGTATTGTTTTGTAGTGATCTTGGTAGGTTTTCCTATATTTGAGTTAAAAATGCATTTAAGTGACGGCGTTAAAATTTATGTTGAAATTGCTTCTCATCATTGCATTCGACATATTTTTACTAGAAGGACGGAAGACGTCTGCCGAACATAATAACAATGAAAAGGCTAAGGCTAAGGCTAAGATGTGAGATCTGGCTGAAAGACTTCAAAAAACGGGTAAACCCCAAAAAAACGTTATAACAAAAAAGGAAGACAAAAATGAAAAAGACTCTTATTGCTTCAGCTATTACCGCGACGCTTTCTTCAAATGCAATGGCTTCAGATCAAACGGCAAATGCGGCGGATATCGCAGCAAAAATGGATCCTATGGCGACCTTTTATGGTACGGTTGCACTAGCTCATGTCAGTACAGATAATGATACAAACACAGAACATGAGTTCAAAGATAACGGTTCAACCGTTGGTTTTACGCATGAAAGTGCCATTTCTGAAGCTGTCACTGCATTTGCCAAAGCTGAATTTGAATTTAGCGCTGACGATAAAGTCTCTAGTACTGGCATTAACAAGTTGGATGAAGCGTATATTGGCCTTAAAGGCGACTTTGGTTCGGTTCAGATTGGTTCAGATGAAACCGTCTACGACTGGGTTGATATGTTAGATATTGATGAAAATGTTGGTTTTGGTGCGACTGTTAAATTAGATGAGGGTGACAATTTACAGTATGTTTCACCTGAAATTTCTGAAGGTGTTACCCTAGGTTTAACGGCACCTATTGATAGCGATACCAATTTTGGTGGTGCCTTGGCTGCTAGATATAACATGGATAACTTGGAAGTCGTCTTAGCTTACGCCCTGGGGCGTGATGCTGAAACAGGTTTTGCCAAGGCTGAAGATACCCTTGGTTTAGCCGCCTCGTTTGCGCTTGATGATATTTCCTTGATAGCGCAGTATGAAAGTACAAAAGATACTCAGGATGTTTGGGGTCTGTTGGGTATTTATGTGATGGGCCAGAATAGCTTTGCTCTAGGTTATCAAATGATCTCGTTTGATGACCCTGCAAAAGAAGACCAATCTGATCTCTATATTCAGGCGCTACATAACCTGTCTGGCAATGCTTATCTTTATCTGGAATACCTAATGCAGGCAGATGTTGGCGGTACAGCTGATTCAGATCTAGATACATTAGCAGTTGGTGCAACGTATTTATTCTAATAAAATATTTTAAGTTATAAGTGATATAAAAAACCGGTGCTTTAGCGCCGGTTTGAGCTCATTTCCTCGAAAAGTTCACCCTACCGCTGAATGAAGAAGAATTGTTACGAAATTGTTTGTTTTGCGATACCAACGTATTTAGTTGATGGGCATCAGCAAAATAGAGAACATCAGATCACTTATTTTCCAAACTTAACAAGTGCGCAATCTCATCAAGTGTAAAACCAAGCTCTTTAGCGCGTTTGATA
>TARA_R110001592_G_scaffold3525_25_pt1 | contig 36139 bp, 42 predicted proteins | sample TARA_R110001592 | Tara Oceans TARA_R110001592 (sample SAMEA4398387) | marine metagenome | biome: Polar Biome; feature: [SRF] surface water layer (ENVO:00010504); material: water (ENVO:00002006), including particulate matter (ENVO:01000060) such as... | depth 5 m | reverse complement strand
ATCATATGCAAAACCCCGCCCCAATGTTCTTCAATCAGCCTTTTACATTCATCAAAGCCAGCCTCAAGATAAAGCGCACCAATTACGGCCTCAAACACATCGGCGAGAATATGATCATTTTCTGCCCCGCCAGCCGCCGCCTCCGCGTCTGAAAAATAGATATAATCACCCAAAGAAATGCGCGCCGATAAATCTGCTATCGTTTGTCCCTGCACCAAAGACGCCAAGCGTTTGGCCATATCACCTTCTTTTTCATCGGGGAAATGCCGAAACAACAAGGACGCAATCACCAAACCCAAAACACGGTCGCCCAGAAATTCAAGGCGCTCGTAATTCTCTTTCTCGCCCGTGCTGGAATGCGTCAACGCGGTTTGCAATAAAGCCGGATTGCGAAACCGATACTTAATTTTATTCTGAAGCTCATCTATAGGCTCAATCATACAGCCCTCTTAACATTATTTGTCCGGCATGTCAGACACTTTCAGTCTAACAGGGTCAATATCCATGAACAGACGATCATATCGAATGCTCCATGGCCATTTCCAAATCTCAATCAAATGCGCATAGCTGTTGGTCGAGAAAAACAGAAAATCCGCACGCCCTATAATATTTTCAAACGGCACATAACCGACATGATCCAACACACGGCTATCTTGTGAATTATCGCGGTTATCACCCATCATGAAATAATGATCATCCGGCACGGTATAAACCTGCGTATTATCCAGACGCTCCATATCCGACACTTCATATATTCTATGCACTGTACCGCCCGGCAAGGTTTCAATATATTCATTCACCTTTTTCTCTCGGCCGCTACCATCTTCGATGATTTCTTTTGTGCCGACCAATTCTCTTGGTACGATATTATCATTGATGAATAAACGTCCGCGACGCACCTGAATCGTATCACCGGGCAAACCGACCACCCGTTTTATATAATCAATGCCCAGATCCGTCGGCAGCGCAAACACAATAACATCGCCGCGTTGCGGCTCTTTCGCCCAAACACGTTTTTCAATCGGCGCGATGCCAAAGGGGAAAGAATATTTGCTGTAACCATAGGCGGGTTTGTTGACGAACAAATAATCTCCGACCAACAAAGTCGGCTTCATAGAGCCTGAAGGAATATTAAAGGGTTCAAAAAAGACCGAGCGGATGATCAATGCAATAAAAACAGCAACCAGCGCCGTTTTCACAAACTCGCTCAACTCGTTCTTATCCAGCAAAACAGGCTTTTTCTCGTCTTCTTCTTGCTCGGCTTTATCTATTGAATTTTCAACTTTTTCTGACATGTCACCCGATTTACATGAAAACCACTCAAAACACCAGCGAAGAATGTGCTGATACATACATTACAACAAGAACAGATGGCGTGAGCATTATCAAGCCAATGCTTCTATAATCACAAAAGCCTGTGCAAAAGGTGGCTCATCAGACAGTGATAAATGCATTTGCGGGCGCATACCGCGCGGTGTCATTTTGTTTAACTGATCCAGCGCGCCGCCGCGAAGCTCCAAAAAAGGGCGGCCTTTTTCATCTTCAATAACGCCGATATCTTTCATGTAGACCGCACCTGAAAACCCTGTACCGAGCGCCTTGGCGCAAGCCTCTTTTGCCGCAAAGCGTTTGGCGAAAACATGACCATGCAGCCCCGCCCCTTTACGGCGCTCTGCCTTTTTGCGCTCTATGGCTGTAAAACACCGCATCTCAAAGCGTTCGCCGTGGCGGCTCAAGGCTTTTTCAATGCGCCTGATATCCACGAGATCATTGCCAATACCCAATATCATTCTTTGGGTGCCTTTATAGAGACCTTCTTGCGCTCTTTTACGCGCAGTGCCTTTGCCTTCTCACGCGCAATTTTCGCGCTCTCGATCATTTTGTAATACACCAGATAACTGGCAGGAATACTGATCACCAGCAAGATATACCCGCCCAACATCCACGGCATAAATAACGCCCAGAAATCCTCATAGATAATCGCAAAAGTAAGATGTTCGGGAATATTTTCCGCGCCATGCAGCCCCAGAAAACCGAACAGAAAGCTGCCGAAGGAAAAACCGGCCCACCAGAAAAACGGAAATGTCCACGGATTACCGATCCATGTACCAATCATCGCCGCCACAACGTTTCCGCGGAATAAAAATGCGATCAACGCGGCTTGAATAAAATGCGTGCCTAATAATGGCGTAAAAGAAACACCAAGACCAATCGCAAGCCCCAACGCGATGCTGTGGGTTGTATCAGCCACGCGCAAAAGGCGGTGCTTCATATAGACGATAGAGCGTTTCCACCCCATTTCCGGCCAGAAAAACTGCTTTGCTGTCTGGATTAGCGTTAAAGGTTTGCCCCTTTTAAACATTCTCTATACACTTGCTCTGCCCGTTAAATCAGAGTGACACAATATACATGATACAGGGCGGTTAAAAGAACTTTTTATAATTAACAATTCGAGGTTTATGGCATGACCCTGCTTGCACATATTGACGTTGTCCCTAATTTTCCAAAAGATGGGATTAACTTCTACGACATTCAATCTCTGCTGAAAAAACCTGATATTTGGCACAATGTGGTCGATGATTTAATCGCCCGCGTCATTGAAAGCCGTGCCGATATCGTGCTGGGCATTGAATCACGAGGGTTTTTAACCGGCGTTCCGGTCGCCCAAGCGCTCAACCTGCCCTTTGGCATGGTGCGTAAAAAGGGCAAATTACCCGGCGCCGTGGTTGGACAGGAATATGCGCTGGAATACGGCACGGATACCATTGAAATTCAACAAAGCCTGATCAAACCGGGTATGCGCGTTGCCATTATGGATGATTTGCTGGCCACAGGCGGCACGATGAAGGCCACGGGCGATTTGGTGCGTAAGGTTGGCGGCGAAATCGTCATTGCAGCCTGTGTGATCGAATTACACGAACTTGGCGGCGCGGGAAAGCTCGACTTTCCGTTCGAAGCCCTGATCCAAGCCCCGCTTGACCCATTCGCAGAAAAAGTTAAAAGCGCTTAAGAAAAAAGCCCAATAATATGCAGAGGGCAATCCCTGCCCTTACCCCCCGCGGGCGCGCTCAACCGATACAATGCATGGTGTGGCGCGCAGGGCGGCGATGATGTTGTTCAGATGCTTGGTATCATTGACGAAGATATCAATCATAATATCCCAGAATTCCAGCGAGCGATTGGTGATTTTCAGATTGGTTATATTTCCGCCATTCTTCCCAATCACCGTGGTCAAAGTACCCAGCGCGCCTGTTTCATTGGCAAAGGTCAGAACCAAACGCCCGACTTGCGATTCCGGTGCATCGCCCTGATCGCCCCATGAGACATCCAACCAACGCTCGGGCGTATCGGCAAAGGTTTCAAGCGTGTCACAGTCAATTGTGTGAATTGTCACACCCTTACCCGTGGTAACAATCCCAACGATACGATCCCCCGGCAACGGGTGACAACAGCGCGCAAAATGCATCGCCATACCGGGGATCAAACCCTTAATCGGCATCGGCCCTGCATCTTCGGGGCGGCGCGCTTTTGACACGCGATCCATCAATTCAGAAGGGCGCTGCGCGATTTCGGCCTGATGGCTTGGGAAGATCACCTTAAACACATCACGCGCAACAACCACGCCTGAGCCAATCTTCGCATAGATATCCTCGACATCATCCAAACGGAAATGCCCCAACACACCCGAGATTGCCTTTTCGGTAAATTCATAGCCTTCCTGACGGAAGACTTTCTGGATCATGGCCTTACCCAATATAATAAATTCATCGCGCTGTTGATTGCGGACATATTTGCGAATATGTGAACGTGCCTTACCCGTCACAACAAAGCGTTCCCATGTCGGTGAGGGGTTTTGCGTTTTCGCGGTGATCACCTCCACCTGATCGCCATTCGCCAAGCGCGAATTCAGGGGCGCAATGCGGCCATTTATTTTCGCGCCAACGCAGCGATCTCCGATATCGGAGTGAATAGCATAGGCAAAATCAATCGGCGTTGCCGCGCTCGGCAATTCAATCAAGTCGCCCTTAGGGGTAAAAACAAAGACCTGATCTTCGAACAGCTCCATCTTTGTATTTTCCCAGAAATCTTCGGGCTTTTGCTCCTGCTCCAGAATTTCGAGCAATTCACGAAGCCAGCGATATTTCGTCACATCACGTTCAGTCGGCTGATTGCCCCCCTTATAAGCCCAATGCGCCGCGACCCCAAGCTCGGCCTCTGCATGCATGCGGTGGGTTCTGATCTGCACCTCAATACGCTGGCGTTTCGGCCCCATAATGGTGGTGTGGATAGAGCGATAGCCGTTAGGTTTCGGCGTTGATACGTAATCTTTGAAACGCCCGGGAACACTGTGATATTTGCCGTGGATAATCCCCAGCGCCATATAGCAATCTTCGGGTTTTTCAACCTTGATACGAAACGCCATAATGTCAGAGAGTTGCTCGAACGCCACTTTTTTGCGCTGCATCTTTTTCCAGATCGAATAACGCGTTTTTTCGCGTCCCGTGATCTCCGCTTCGATGCCGGAGTCTTTGAGCAAGCTTTGCAATTCCTGAATAATGGCCTCAACAACGTCATTGCCTTCCTTACGCAGATAAGACAAACGGTTGGTGATACTCTCGCGCGCTTCGGGGTTGATTTGCTCAAAGCATAAATCTTCCAGCTCTTCCTTAATACGGTGCACACCGATGCGCTCGGCAAGGGGGGCATAAATCTCTAATGTTTCCAATGAAATGCGGCGGCGTTTATCGGGGTTTTTAATCCCGTCCATGGTGCGCATATTATGCAAACGGTCTGCAAGCTTCACCAACAAGACGCGGATATCTTCCGACATCGCCAAAAGCAACTTCCTGAAGTTCTCGGCTTGCTTGCCTTCTACGGTCTGGCTTTCAATCCGCGTTAGCTTACTCACGCCATTGACCAAATCAGCAACCGTTTTACCGAATTTCTTTTCCAGATCGTCCAGCGTCGCATCCGTATCTTCAACCGTATCATGCAAAATGGCCGTCACAATGGTTGTGATGTCCATATCCATATCGGCAAGAATCTGTGCCACTTCGACGGGGTGGGTATAATAAGGCTCGCCCGAAGAACGGAACTGCCCGTCATGCATTTCCTTCGCATACGCATAGGCCTTTTCAACCTCTGCAATATCGAAATCGGGTTGATAAGCCCTTATCGTTTTTTCAAGTATTTTAAGCTGACCCATACGCGCCTTATATTCACCCGTTGCAATGCACCATTTTCTTTAAAGTTAACACGATTTACCAGCCCGACCAAATCTATTTTGGCTGGTACAGCGCGTAAAAAAAGAAGCCAAGCACATGCTTCAGCTTCTTTCTAATTCTTTAAAAAAGGATGAGTGTATCACCTGCCTCTTATTTTTGGCCTGCGATATCGCCCAAAGATGGCTCTTCTTCCGTTTCTTCTTTCGGACGCGCGCCGATTTCTTCATCTGCGTACATACCTGTAGGAGCGGCTGTCTCAGCAATCTCGCCCCATTCTTTTTCGCCATCCATCAAATCGATAATTTCGTCTTCCGGATCTTGCGGCAAATATCTCTGATGGCTCTGGATCATTTCCTCTTTCAAATGATCAACACTTACTGTCTCGCCAGCAATCTCACGAAGGGAAATCACAGTCTTCTTATCATTATCACGTTCAACGGTTAAAGCGGCGCCTGTACCGATTTTGCGCGCACGTTGTGATGCGACCATAACCAATTCAAAACGGTTCTCTACCTTATCAATGCAATCTTCTACTGTTACACGTGCCATTTTTGTAAACCTTATTTCTAATGCGTCATAACCTGCGTTTATAGTTTGTGATGAGCGGAAATGCAACATACTTAAGAAAAAATTTATAGCCCCCATCTGAAAGTTGGTTTTTCAAAAGACATTTTAGAAAAATCTTGAAATCATCAGGTGCAACATATATACAAATACTTATATAAATAAAATCTAATATTAAAGACGCTTTATTTTTTATTATATTCAGGAAAAACAGGGATAACCCGCCTGAAAAAATGCAAACATGTGTATCGGTAACAAACGCTATGATTAACAATATTCCTTTTTATAAAAACGAAAAACTTGCTATTTTTATTGATGGATCAAATTTATATTCCGCCGCGCGCGCCTTAGATTTTGACATTGATTACAAGCTTTTACTTGAATGGATGGCCTCACATGGGCGGATCGTACGCGCCTTTTACTATACCGCTCTGGTTGATGAGCAGGAATATTCCCCCATTCGTCCTTTGGTGGATTGGCTGGATTATAATGGCTATTCCATGGTTACAAAACCGACAAAGGAATTTACAGATTCTCAAGGCCGCAAGAAAATAAAAGGCAATATGGATATAGAGCTGGCCATCGACATGATGGAAATGGCTGAGAGCGTGGATCACATTATTTTATTTTCCGGTGATGGCGATTTCCGCCGCTTGATCGAGGCCGTACAGCGTAAAGGCGTGCGTGTCACTGTGGTCAGCACAATCAAATCCTCTCCGCCTATGGTTGCGGATGATCTGCGCCGTCAGGCCGATCATTTTCTGGAGCTCGAGATTTTGGCCGCGTCCATCCAAAGGCATAATGACGGCACATCAAATGACGATAGCCCGTATGATTTACGCGAAACAGAAAACGCGTAAAAGACGGCTTGACGCAGGGCATTTCCTGACCATGATAAGGGGATGTATGAAATGCTCCCTGATCATGATTGCTCTTTATGCCCGCGCTTGAAATCGTTCATCGATGAAAACCGCGTCAAATTTCCCGATCAATATAACGCGCCTGTGCCCTCCTTTGGCATGCAAGACGCAGCCTTACTGATCGTTGGCCTTGCGCCGGGGCTGAAGGGGGCGAATTTTTCGGGCAGGCCTTTTACGGGTGATTATGCCGGTGATTTGCTTTACGGCACGATGTTGAAATTCGGTTTTGCCCAAGGTGAATATAAGGCGCGCAAAGATGACGGCTTGCACCTGATCAATGCGCGCATAACAAACGCCGTGAAATGTGTGCCACCGCAAAACAAAGTCACGGGCGATGAAATCAACACCTGCCAGCAGTTTTTAAAAACCGAAATGGCGACGATGCCGAATCTAAAGGTGATCTTGTCTTTGGGGCTTGTGTCACATAATGCTGTGCTCAAGGCGACCGCCCATAAACAGTCCGCGTTTAAATTTGCGCATAACGCAACGCATGATCTGGGCAAAGGCTTACTCTTAATTGATAGCTATCACTGCTCGCGCTATAACACCAACACGGGGCGGCTCACCACCCCGATGTTTGAAGATGTATTTAAAACCATTATCGGGGCAATAAATTAACCCCCGACAGCCGCCGTTTCGCCGCCTGTTTGCGGGTTCACACTCTCGCGCTTGCCAATCAGTTTATTCAAGGCATGCACATAGGCACGTGCGCTGGCGACCAATGTATCGGCATCTGCGCCTGAACCACTGATAATCTTGCCGTTCTCCTCAAGGCGCACCGTCACCTCGGCCTGTGCGTCCGTACCGCCCGTCACCGCATGCACTTGATAAAGCTGCAGCTTGGCATCTTCATGCGGGCAAATGGCACGCACCGCCTTAAAGATCGCATCAACAGGGCCGTTCCCTGTGACATGCGCTGAGTGCTTCTCACCATCAATCGCCAAAACAATTTCCGCGGTTTGCGGGCCTGATGTACCGGCCTGCACCTGCAAGGATACGAACTGGATCGCGTCATTCTCACTGATCATTTCATCTTCGACCAAGGCGATTAAATCATCTTCGAACACTTCTTTTTTACGATCAGCAAGATTTTTAAAACGCGCAAAGGCATCATTCAAGGCGTTATCGCCAAGCTCAAAGCCAAGCTCTTTTAACTTCTCGCGGAAGGCATGGCGGCCTGAATGCTTGCTCATCACCAACTTACTTTCGGTCAGGCCAACAGATTCAGGAGTCATGATTTCGTATGTGTCCGCATTTTTAAGCATGCCGTCCTGATGGATGCCGCTGGCATGGGCAAAGGCATTCGCCCCGACAATGGCTTTGTTCGGCTGCACTGAAAATCCGGTAATCGTTGATAATGTGCGTGATGCTTTTGTGATTTGAGTTGTATCAACGCCGTTGGTATAAGGCATAACATCATGGCGCGTGCGCAGCGCCATCACAATTTCTTCCAAGGCCGCATTGCCCGCGCGCTCGCCGATGCCGTTGATTGTACATTCAATCTGACGCGCACCTGCGCCTACGCCTGCCAAAGAATTCGCCACCGCAACGCCCAAATCATTGTGACAATGCATCGACACAATTGCCTGATCGATATTCGGTACACGCTCAAACAACATCGCAATCTTTGCCGCCATTTCATCGGGCATGGCATAGCCAACCGTATCGGGGATATTCACCGTTGTTGCGCCTGCAGTTATCGCCGCCTCAACGCAGCGACATAAGAAATCATCTTCGGTGCGCGAGGCATCTTCCGCGCTCCACTCCACATCATCTGTGAATTTCCGCGCAAAGGTCACGCTTTCCTTCACGGCTTCTAAAACCGCGTCGGGCGTCATTTGAAGCTTATGCTTCATGTGCAAAGGAGACGTCGAAATAAAGGTGTGAATACGCTTTGAACGCGCGGCTTTGATCGCCTCGCCTGAGGCCTCGATATCACCCTTTTTGGCGCGGGATAAACCGCAAACCGTTGCATTTTTTACGATTTCCGCAATTTTACTTACGGCTTCGAAATCCCCTTGGGACGCAACAGGAAAGCCCGCTTCGATCACATCAACCCCCATCCCGTCAAGGATCGCCGCCATTTTCAACTTTTGTTCCAAATTCATGGCACAGCCGGGGGATTGCTCACCATCTCTAAGGGTTGTGTCGAAGATGATCACACGGTTCGGGTCGTTTTTTATTATATCTTGGGCTCTACTCATGGCCAATTCCTTCATAATATACATGCGCGCATCGCAGTTTTATCGCGCTTTATTGGTTTTTTCAATATCTAGGATTTTCATTCCCCTGTAGCGCAGGCACAACTCGGTGCCTCATGGCCGCTCAGGGGCGCATAAGGAGGATGTTGAGAAGCAGTAGTGTGGTTGGCTGCGTGTTCATAACGTTTATCTAACCGACTTTATCCAATTTCGTCAAGTTTATCGTGATGGTCACCGTCATCAATCGGTTTTTTCTGGCCATCCGCGCCATACAGAAAATGCGTTTCGGCTTCGGCTTTTTTCTTTTCGCTATAATCACTATGCTCGCGAGTTTCATGCTCCGAACCTGACATAACGCCCTCACTGTCAACCGCAGACGGCTTAGGAACAGCGGGTTTCTTTTTCAGTAAGCTACGCCAAACACGGCTGATACCATCAATATTCATGAGGTTAGTCCTCTATATCGCGGGCCTCTTCGACCAGCATCACCGGAATACCGTCGCGGATCGGATAAGCGCGCTTGGATTGCTCAGAGATCAATTCCTGCTTTTCACGGTCATAAACCAGTGGTCCCTTTGATACGGGGCATACAAGAATTTCCAATAATTTCGGGTCAATTTCTGCGCTCATGGCTTTATTCTACCTTATCCGTTTTAAGAAAACAAAATCGAAGACAATCTACGGCGCGCCTTCAACGTAATCGGATCGGCGCCGCCCATTGCGGAAAACAGAGTCAAAAGCTCAGTGCGCGCTGCGCCGTCATTCCACTCCCGATCCATTTCAATTGATTCCAGCAACGCTTCGGTTGCCTCTTCCTTTTGTCCGGCGGCAAATAACGCATAGGCCAGATCAATCCGTGCCTGATGGTCATTTTCATCGGCCTTGATACGCGCCTTGAAATCACCAACCGCGCCGCCCGGTATATTTTGCGCCAATTCCAAAGCAGAGCGCGCCTCCATAAAGGCGGATGTTTTTGAAATTTCTTCCGGGGCGTTTTGCACCATGGCTTCGGCCTGTTCCATCTGACCGATGCTGATAAAGCACCGCACCATGCCGACATAAGCCTCAGCATTCAACGCATCTTGTTGCAAAATTTGCGCATAAATCGCATGCGCGGTTTGCGCATCATCCTGCGCCAATGTTTCCCCCGCGGTTTTCAACGCTTCGGGAATATTGATCGCATCGGGCTGCGCGCCTTTGGCCGCCGCAATCAGTTTTTGCACGAATTCATTTATTTTGGTTTCAGGCTGCACACCCATAAAGGCATCAACGGGCTGTCCTTGGAAAAATCCGAATACAGTCGGAACAGATTGCACGCGCAAAGCCTGCGCCAGTTCAGGGTTTTCATCCAAATTGACCTTCGCCAATAAAACCTGACCACCAGCCGCCATAACGACTTTTTCCAAAACCGGCATAAGCTGCTTACACGGCCCGCACCACGGCGCCCAAAAATCTACGATTACGGGAACTTGCATCGATGCCGCCATAACGCGCTGTTCAAAATCCTGTGTCCCGACATCAAAGATCACTTGCGAAAGATTAGCCGTATTATCGGGGGTCGCTTGTTCATTGCCGGATGCGCTTAACAACATCTAATTTCTCCTTATTTCCAATCCGCGCAGACTATATCAAGACCGCGGAAAAAGCAAAGCTTTACACGTCGGGCGCGGCCTGTGACAGGTCAACAATTTCCGCCGTATGCCCCGTATGTTCAATAAACCGGATCACGCCATCAGGGGACATGCCGATTGTCCATGCATTATCCATCGGATGGTAATTCACCAAAGGCTGCGCCATCATGTGGGCATCGAGCATAATGCGTACATTTTTATCAGTATCATTGATAATGCAAAAGGGATTAACCGACCCTTGCCGAATGCCCAAATTATCCCATAACCGATCAGCCGAGCCGAATGACAAGCGGCCACAATCCAAAACAGCCGATAATTTTTTCAAATCAATCTGCGTTTCATTCGCGGCAACGATCAAAAACATCTTTTTCTTCTTATCGCGCAAGAAAAGGTTGCGGCAATGCGTTCCGGGAATGGATTCTTTTAAATGTACACCTTGCTCAACTGTGAAAATCGGCTCGTGTTCATAAAGCTCATAAGACAGGCCCAATATGTCTAAAACGGCTATAAACTGGTCTTTTGTGGTCGGTAAATCTGCTGTCATGCTACAAAGCTATATGATTTCAACACCTGAATCCAGACGTAAAAAGCCAATAAAATCAATAGGTAGACTCACGCCATATTTGATTTTTTATGAAAAATGGTTTATATAAGGAATTATTAATATTTAGATGTCATAATGTTCATGAGTTTATATATGTGGGGTATAGAATGCATGCAAGTGAGCTTCTTCAGGCTTTGGAGAACAGCGCAATCGAAGTTTTAGACAACCAAGCCGTCATGGATACGATGACTGGCGGCGTTGAGACAAGCGCGGCTTTTGGCGCGATGGATGGGCATGTCATTGATGATTTGTTCGTCAACGCCATGCCGCAGCCAAGCGAAGAAGCGGTCAACACAGCCAAAATAAATACACCACTCCCCGATTTCGGTTCACCAAGTGATGATGCGCCGGGGTTAGGATGAACATAGAGCTCGGCTTACTTTACGATGGGAATGTTATGCTGGTCAGCGATACGCCGCTGCCGGATATTGTATGCCGCGTTGAATATTACCGCGAACAACGTGTGTTTATGGTGGTTTACGGCGATGACGTTGTAAGCGAAGAGATGATGCATTACGAAGTGCCGGAAAACATGGCACGTCCCGTTGAGAACACACCTAACATCATGATTTACTCCCTTTTTCCGGACCACGAACCGATCGGTTATAAGGTGCCATTGGTGCAAGTTGGCAATATAATATAAAAACAGCGCATTTTTATACTTGCATTTCATTTTTAAAGTTATATATTCTCCCTCACCTGAAAAACAGGATGCGAGTGTAGCTCAGGGGTAGAGCACAACCTTGCCAAGGTTGGGGCCGAGGGTTCGAATCCCTTCACTCGCTCCATTATTTTCAATGACTTAGCTGAAATTTTAGTTGTAGGCCCGGGGTTCAATTGAACCCCCACTAAAACACCTCCAAAGATTCCGCCGCACTTCTGAGATATTCTGGCGAATATCGGGCATAAACCTTTTCTGTTATTGCCGTACTTTTATGCCCCAAATATTGCGAAATTTCACTCATAGGAACTCTGTTTTCGGCCATCCAAACCGCCGCCGTGTGTCTTAAAACATGAGGCGTAACATCTTCCAATCCGGCACGTTCAACAGCCGCCGTAAATCCCCTTTTCACATCCTTAATCGGCTTTGATCCATATTCGATTACATACTCGCACGTTCTTGCTTCATAATATTCCTTTAAAGCCCTTCCCAATGTCGTGTTTATCGGCACTTGCGCCTTGCCTTTATATTTATTGGAATTCCCAAAATTGATGATGCCACGTTTAAAATCTACCTGCTCCCATTTCAATTGAAGAATGGCGGATTTTCTGGCCGCAGTACAAAGCCCCATAATAATAAAAAGCTTAATATGGGGTTCAACTGAACCCGCCATAAGCTTCTTGAATTCCTGCTTTGTTAAGTACCGCTCTTTATACGCTGGCGCAGGAGGAATATAAAAACGAGCCGGCGTTTCCTTATCATGAAATCGCATTGCCGCCCTAAGCGCCCCGATTTCTCTTATGATCGTCCAATCGCCGACCTTGTCTTTCTCACGTCTTTTCTGAACATATTGTTTGCATTTATCTCTCGTAATTTGTTCAGGCGTATAATCTTTGAAAAATTGCAGTGGTATCCATAGATATCCTAGCGAGCCATGCTCGTTTTCTTTTTCCGCGCGATAAACATTGAAAATCTCTTCAACAGTATTACTGGGTATAAGCTGCTGTTTTAGAAAATCCTCGAACCGCCTTTTCGCTACAGGTTCGTCGGAGGTACGTAAAGATCGCCTAACAGAGTCTCCGTCGACTTTGCTATAAGCGTAGTATTTTCCTCTATAGAGTTTAAGCTGCCACATGATTCAATCCTTTCTACTTCCCAAGCCGGTATCCTCACATGCCGACCGATTTTGAAACTGTTTTGAATGTCACCGCGTTGAATGAGGTTATGAATATGTTGCGGAGATACATTCCACCTTTCGGCTAATGTTGTGCATGAAAACGGTCTGTCCATTGTGCTCTCCTTTCGTCTCGTGTCGTGTTATGTCCCTTCACTATCAAAGTAACACTGACAAACGAGCTTTCCGGGTGAGCAGGATCAATTCGTTTCGCCGTAATCTTCAACGGCGGTTAAAAGCTGATTGTAAAAATCCTTACACGGCGTGTCGTCCAGGATCGGCTCTATCCATTTATCGCGTGGCGCAAAGCCATCGACATGAGCGATTAGAGAGATCAAGTCAGTTGCGTTATCTTCGGGATCGGTAAGCAGCCTGCGCTCTACATCTTCCCAAAACGCCTTAACATCACGATCAAGATTTTCTTCGGCAGCTTTCCTTCTTGAAACGGCATAATTGAGCGCTTCGTTTTCCGTTTGAAAGTGCCTGCGTAAAAAACTTGCCTCCAACGCGGCAAGGTCATATCCCGCCGCCATTGCTAAAAATGGATTTGAAAAGTGTTTGTCCATAGTCATTAAAGTCCCCTTCATTGGTTTGAAAATGAAAACGACTTCCAGAGGTTTGTCTGGAAGTCGGGGAGTTAGTAACCGTAACAATCGAAACGGCACGACGTATTCACGCATGCGCTATTATATTTCGCCGTCTCCCCGACCATAAGACCGAGAAGCGGCATCGTTTAGTGCATTTTCATGATAAATGCACCAATAACGGCTGATGCCAGCCGCGATTGTTAAAGAGGTTACTACGCCCCACTGCATTTTTTAAAACACAGCAAATTAAGGATAGGCTATGGTTGTGAAAATGGCTAGTGGAAAATATGGTCATTATATGGATAATGATCTAACACTAAGAATTTCCGAGGCTTAAAAATAACGGATTTAATCACATGAGTTGGAAGCCAATAACAGAAGTCGAACTATTGGATATGATTAATAAGTCATATGACCGAATGACACCAGAACAACGCAGAATATGGGAAACGATCAAGATAGAACCTCAAAAGTGGGCACAGGAACCCTACGGTAATGAAGGGGGTGGCTTTTGGGTTGTTGCAATAATTGGAAATACAGTTATTTGGTTTAATGACATAGAAGATGGTTTCAACCGTTCTTGTTTTATAAAACTTGGTGAAATAGACGAATATTACTGCAATCAAGATAATCTTGAATGGCAAATACAAAACATCATTAATCAAATGAAAACCATTATTTTTGACATTGATGGGACACTTGCGGATATTACCCATCGCCGCACTTTTCTTGAACAAGAAAAACCCAACTGGACAGCCTTTAATGATGCTATGGGCGAGGATACACCTAATATCCCCGTCGTCATGCTCTATAAAACACTCTGGGCTAGCGGAGAATACGATATTGTCCTTACCTCCGGTCGCAGTGAGCAAGATCGTAAAATTACTGAACAGTGGCTAACATGGAATGAAATCCCCTTCGGCCGTTTGGAAATGAGACAAGACAAAGACAATCGCGCAGATCATATCATTAAGAAAGAAATACTGGATAAGCTCCTTGCAGAAGGCAAAGATATTTTGTTCGCCGTTGATGACCGTCAACAAGTTGTCGATATGTGGCGTAAAAACGGTATCGCCTGCCTGCAATGTGATGTCGGTAATTTTTAAGAGGGAAAGATGCACAAACATATAATATCAGGACTAAGCACTGCGGCTGACTTAAGAAGGTATTTAAAAGAGCCTTTGGAAAATTTTGCAGTTTTTGAGGATAGCCTTGTTCTGGGATCATTGCCTCCCCTTGCTGATATAGATAAATTTATATTAGCTCGAAACGAATTTTGGCAAAATCACCTCTCAGAAGATGATGGTTTTCTAACCTATTCATTGCGGGAATTTATTGAGCAAATAAAAAAAGCAGATGATTTTACTCTATGGCTTAGCCCGGGTGCGCATGATCAGATTTTTTGGGCATGGCTTGTTTCCTTATTTGACCTGTTAAATAAGGATTTTAAGACGGTTAAAGTAAAACACCTCTTCAATAATGAGGGGCAAAAATTCCCATACATTACTTTAGCAGAACTAAACCCGGAAGACTTTGCAAAATGCCAAGACTTTGCTTTTGAAGATGCTCAGATAGATTTCTTACGAAACACCTACAGTGCATTACAATCGAGTGATCCCACATCATTGGTTAAAATATGTGATTTAGATATCTGCCCTTTACCTGAGCTTCAAAAATCTATGAAGGCGTATTTAAAGCTATACCCTGATTTGAAAAGCGGGCTAACAATTTGTCAGAAAGCTTTGCTTAGCGAATGCTCTGAGCGTCAATTGAAATCAGCTCGAATTGTTGGCGGAGCCATGATGTATGAAGGATACGAAAACCGCCTTGCAATAGGAGATCGTTTCTTATTCCAGAACCTAATCAATATGTCGCAACTCCATAGCGAAAAGCCGCTGGTTAATTTCGTCGGTACTTTAAAAAGTGCATATAGTATGCGATCGACTGAGGTTTCCATCACCGAAATAGGCAAAAAAGTATTAGCAGGTGAGGAAAATAATGTGTTTCTCAACGGGATTGATATGCACATCGCAGGCGTGCATATCAATTCAAAGAATGCTGATAGCTTGTGGTTTTATAATAACGGAACACTTGTCTCTAAATAAAATTAAAGCGTCACAGAAACTGCGATCCGTAAGTTCCTAGATAAAAATAAATGCTCAGATGCAATGATTGAATACGCTGAATCTGCCATTAAGGGGGAAATACTTTAAAGCGTTACCAAAAAAGCGGAAACATCATCGCAAACAGCCTCTAATGGGCGTTTATTTTTACCGCGTAAATCACATTCCCATACGGTCATATACCTGACGCCTGATTGATCTAAAAGAGCTCTAACTTCTTTATCTCGTTCCTTATTTCTGTTCAGCTTTTCTTCCCAAAATTCTGAATTTGTTTCGGGGATATTGACGCGCGGACAATCATGCATATGCCAAAAGCACCCGTTGATGAACAACGCCGCATTATACTTTCGAAAATACAAATCGGGCTTACCGGGAATTTTTTTATTATGCAGCGAGTATCTGAAGCCACGTTTATGCAATTCCTTTCGAATTTGCATTTCAGGCTTCGTATTTTTGTTTTTCACCGCCGCCATATTTTTACTTCTGGCCGCTTTAGTGTGTATATCTGCCATTTTTTGATCACCTGGAGTGGAACCTAATCTTCGTTTACCTTAATAATAGTGTACTTAGTAAAATTCAACGTTGGGGATTCACATGGCTGTGAAATTCATTGACCTCTTTGCAGGTATTGGAGGTTTTCACTTAGCTTTTCATGATTTAGGAGCAGAGTGTGTATTTGCTTCTGAAATCAATCCGCACGCCAGAATAACATATGAAACGAACCTGAAGAAAATCTCTCCTGAGCTTTTTGAAAACGGCAATTTCAATGATGATATTTTAAAGATTATTGACCCTGAAACCCAAGTTCCTGATTTTGATGTGTTATGTGCAGGATTCCCATGTCAGCCGTTTAGTCAAGCCGGATATAAAAGAGGCTTTTCTGAGAACCTGGATTCCAGAGGGAACATGTTCTTCAGAATTTGCGACATCATAAAAGCAAAAAGACCAAAGGCATTTTTTTTAGAAAATGTCAGGCACCTTATCAAACATGATAACGGCCGAACTTTTGCGATTATCAAAAAAACACTGGAAGATGACTTAGGCTATACCTTCAAACACCAAGTCGTAAAAGCTTCCGATCATGGCCTGCCTCAACACAGACCACGTGTTTTTATTGTCGGCTTCAACAGATATTATGGCGATGACCTTCCGGAATTTATATTCCCGAAGGCGACTCCTTTGAAAAAGACAATGTCTGATATTTGGGGTGGTGAGTGCAGCCGTGAAATCGGTTACACATTGCGCGTTGGCGGACGTGGTTCAGGACTTCATGACAGACGAAATTGGGATGCCTATTTGGTCGACGGTAAAGAACGTCGCCTAACTTCTAAAGAAGGTAAAGAGATGATGGGCTTCCCCCCCGATTATGAATTTCCTGTTTCTGAAGTTCAGGCCCTAAAGCAACTTGGGAACAGCGTTGCGGTTGATGCCGTTGAAGCCACAGCTGAGAAGATTTTAGATTATTTAAAAGAAAATATGTCCTCTGTAGATCAAGGGCAAAATGCAAAAGTGGCCGTTTGATATGCTGACAGGAAATAAAGGTGAGTGGACAGAGGCATACGTATTCTTAAGGTTATTGGCCGAAGGAAAGTTATCGGCGGACCAAACACTAGAAGATATACCAACTGCCGTATTTCCCATCATAAAGATCATACGTGAAGAAACAGCAGGCGCACGTGATTACAATATCATTGATGGGGACGTGCATATCGTAGATGCCGTTACCCAAGAAACTATTCTAACAGTGCCAAAGTCTGTCTTTGCAAAAGAAGCCGATGATCTGCTTGGCCGTATCAAGAAAGCAAAAGGTCGTTCCAACAGCTTTCCTGAAAGCGAAGACTTTCTCAAAAGTGTGGATGTAAATTCCCTCTCAGCACCCAGTGCAGATAAGTCTGATATTCACTTAATGGTCCATGATTATAAAACAGGACAAAACCCCACTTTAGGTTTTAGCATAAAATCAACAATCGGCCAGCAAGCAACGCTTTTAAACCCTGGTGCCGGTACAAATTTTATATATAAAATCACCCCTCCTTCAGATATTGATATCAAGAAAATTAATACTGAAACGTATATCAAATCGTCTGCAAACAGGTCCCTTTCAAAAATTACATTAAGAATTCAAGAGCTCCTTGAGCTCGGTTGCAAAATTGAATTTGTAAAAGTTCAGTCTGATATGTTCAGTCTAAACTTATCACTTATTGAGTCCGATCTTCCGGAACTTATTAGCTACATGCTTTTATATCGACACAGAGATCAAACCTCTTATACTCGCGATTTAGTAAATATTTTAGTCAACGAAAACCCTTTATCTTATGACCTTAGCCGAGGTCATCAATTCTACCATTACAAGATAAAGAAATTTTTGACAGATGCAGCCTTAGGCATGACACCTGAAACAATGTGGACGGGCATTCATGATGCAACAGGCGGGTTTATAATAGCGCGCCCGGATGGAGAAATTGGCTGCTACCATATTTATAATAAAAACGACTTCGAGACTTATCTTATTACGAGCACAAAACTTGAACAGCCTTCGACCGGTGAAGATGAGAACAATCCCGGATTTGCTCAAGCCAAACCCAAAAAGCCCTTTTTGTTTGGCTGGATTTACGAAGAAGACAATGAATATTTCATGAAACTAAATCTTCAGATTAGATTTTTATAATTACACTCAAAATTAAAGCGTCACCGAAACAGCGACGCTTTAAAGTTTAGATATAGATATATTTAACATGTGTGTCCTATGGCTCTAAACGGTTGCGGATTGATGATCTTTGCAGCAGCATCCAAAACCTCAAGACGCGGAATTATATTTGTATAATGTGCAGGGCTCTCCCCTGTATCATCTGCACTAGCAAAGTGTCCAAACCATCTGCGTGAATCATCTTCGGTAAAAACATCATCAAATTCAGGCAAGTGATAAACTTCCTTTTTATGAGTCAGAAGCCTGACGCAGCACGCATCGCGAAATATATTCAGGACTTCATCAGCAAGCTCACGCCTTGCCAGTCGCAGGCTTACAAATGTGTGCCATATCAGAATGTAATAGCCTTGGCTCAGCAAGCATTCCGCAGGCGCGATTATAATAGTCATCGTTGTTTTACAGCCGAAATGGCAGTAGTGCTCAGTGTGTCTCATGGTGCTCTCCTTTTTCGTTGAGGAGAGCTGCGCAGCTCTTGGGTTTTAAATGTCAGTTGTGTCCACGGTTTCATAATAACCGTTAAAATTGTTTTTATGTGTTTTGGTTAGGGCTCTTTTGTTTTAAGATTGTTTCTTCAAGGGGAAACTTTGCGAAAACGCATTACGACAATATGAGGGGCAATGATCGGAAATCATAAAAAGATCGCACTATTGAGAAAAGCTGCAGATATCTGCAAAAGTAAATCTCACCCTCAATTTACCCAAGCTGAAATCATCAGAAAAGCGCATAAGGCGGGACACCCCGATAACCAAACAACTAAAGGCACGCTTTCAAAATATCTGTCCCATCCGGAAACCTCCTACGAGAATGTCCCACTCGTTTTCTACGATGTGATTTTGGATATGCTCAAAGAGCAAGACATTGAATTTTCCTTTTCAAACGAAGATCAGAGATTAAGCGCAAACGACCTCCCTCATGTTCTGAGCATGTTTATGGATGTATCAGAACGCGATCAGAAATTAGCGCGGCAAAGCCTGCCCGGAGATTATTGGGGCTATATCCCATCCGTTGAAAAACCCGGATGCATTGTGAAGTTCGTTCTTCGTCTTAAGGAAAACCGAGAAGGCGTTATCACCGCCGAAGAGCTGTTCTACTATCCTAAAGACGGGTATTCAGACATCATTAAACAACGCAGCCAAGGCTATGTGCTGAGCAAGAATGGTCATAACTTTATCATTTTGGATGATCCGTCATCATATCTGCCGAAAGTTTATGTTATGCGCATGGAGCTCTCACCCAGCCAGAAATGTTTGGGCTTTGATGGCGGCACGATCACGGTGAGCTCAAATCATCATGGCATTCGCACCGCGCAACGTAAAATCAGATGCACAAGATCAAAAGACCCGATCCCGCAAAACAAAGATGTTTTGATTGAAAAACACGGCGTCGGGCTTCACACCCTCGATACAAACGATAGCGTTATTCGTCAGCTCTTTGATAAGCTGATGGCATAGAACGAAAGATATAAAAATTGGCAAGCCCAACAGCAATTTTAGAGCCGCAAATTACTTTACATTCCGTTGAGGGTGATAGCGTCGTTTTGCATGCTTCGCCTGAATGGAAAAAGAAGCTCGCTGATTTTATGGATTATGCCGCAACAACCAGTGATGTTGAAGTTGCGCCTGTTATTCATGCTGATTGGATACAAAATGCCCGAAAAGATGTTCTAAAATCCGGCTCAAAAGACAATATTCTACGACTTCACATCAAACATATACTTGCAATAATACCCGCTTTCAATGCCCTGAGTGTTATGCATTCTTGCGATTTTTATGATTACGATGCTGACGATTTTGATCGCTTACACGATGACTTTATATCAATTTACGAACAAGCCATAAACAAAGAAATATCCATGCCCCGTCGCATAAAAACGAGATTAGCATCGGAGTTTGATGGTTAATACAAAATTAGAAAACAACTCAAAAGGTAATGACATTGGCAAGCCCAACAGCAATTTTAAAACCGCAAATTACTTTACATTCCATTGAGGATGATAACGTCGTTTTGCATGCCTCGCCCGAATGGAAAAAGAAGCTTATAGAGTTTTTGGAATATGCAGCCACTACTGACGATGCGGAAGTAAATGCTTTTGTAACCACTCATGAACTGGAACAGACTAGAGATAGCATATCCCTGCAAAGCCGATCTGAAAAAAATCTAACGATCTCAAAGCTGCACCTTCTGGACATATACCAAGCTTTGCTGGCACTGAATGTTCTATCGCCAAGTGCCTTTTATGATTATGACGCCGATGATTTTGATCGTTTACACGATGATTTTTTCTTGATCTATGAAACCGTTTTCAAAGAAAAAACTCAGAGTTTTCGTCGTATAAAAACTGGCTTCAGTGCAGGGTTTGATGGTTAACACCAATCAAGAAGCACAGCTAAAAATTTGTTATGTTTTATTAATATGATTGTACTCCATCAAAAATAAAAAGAGTGATGATTTTGGCAAGTCCAACAGCAATTTTAGAGCCGCAAATTACGTTACATTCCATTGAGGGCGATAACGTGATTTTGCATGCTTCACCTAAATGGAAAAAGAAACTTGTCGCATTCCTTAAATATGCACAAAGCACCGACGATGTAACCGTTGACTGCCATGTTCCCCTTGATGCGTTGAGCGATGTTCAGTCGTCTATCAGCAAGCAATCTCACACGTCTGATACGCTGAAAATAAATAAGCTGGAATTCTTAAATCTGTGCTCTGCAGTAGCTGCATTCAGTGATTTCCCATCCTGTATTTTTTATGATTACAATCACGATGATTTTAACCGTCTGCATGATGATATTCTTGAGATTGAAAGCACCGTTTTTAAACGGCAATCACGCTTTCCCAGGCGCATAAAAACAGGGTTGCTCGGAGAGTTCGATGGTTAGCATCAACCAAGAAGAACAACTAAAAGTTTGTTATGTTTTATTGAAATGATTATACTCTACCAAAAATAAAAAGGGTGATGACTTTGGCGAGTCCTACAGCAATTTTAGAGCCGCAAATCACGTTACATTCCGTTGAGAGTGATGACGTCATTTTGCATGCTTCACCTGAATGGAAAAAAAAGCTGATCGATTTCCTGAAATATGCGGAAACCACGGATGACGCAGAAATTGACTGCATTGCAAATATCACAAGGCTTGAAGAAGCACGTGAAGTTATAAGTAAACAGGTTCGGTCTTCAGATATCCTAAAGCTCAGTAAGCTTGAGCTTCTATCTATTATTCCGGCTTTTATCGCCCTGAGTGATTACCCAGCAGGTGGATTCTATGACTACCCCGCTGATGACTTTGATCGCTTGCATGATGATATATTTGACATTGGTGATACTGTTTTTGAAAAGAACAAAGCGCACTGGTCTCGCCGTATCAAAACAGAATTGAGTAGTAAGTTCGATGGCTAAATCTCAATCTGTAAATTTAACGCTTGATACGCTGATTGAGCACATTGCCAGAGGCCACGCTTTTGATAAGCATGTTCTTGGTAAGGATCACAAACCCGGTATGCAGGGGGTTAATGCATTTAATGCCACTGAAACCAAAGAATATTTTGATGAGAAGCTGGGAAGGTCTGTGCCGCCACAAAGCTTGGGGAAGCAGCTATTCATTGAAACGCCGGATGATCTGATCCATTACATCAAAGAAAACTTTTTATTATCAGAAAATACAAGTGGCTATATCAGCGTTTTTGATCAAAGCGTGAGCCTTTATAACTCGGAAGATAATGTCGCTTTGCATCTTTCATTGCAGAACAAAGAATTCGATTTAGGAACCATTTATCGATACCCGTTTACACAAGATCGCTTTGCGGCTTTAAAGGGAAACGCTCAGAATGATGCTGATGCACTGGGTAAGCCTCTTCCTGTTATTGATAATGGACAAGACCCCAAAGCAGTTATGAAAGCTATCTCAGAACTTGTTTCAGATGTAAATGCGAACCCGCAGAACTATTTGTTCAATAAAAATAACCCAGAGAGCACAGTGCAAAATCGTGTTCTGAGCAATGCCTCACGTCCCGGAAGAGATTGGGTCAATGATGAAGTTTTGCACGCGCCTAACAATGTCAAAGGGCATAGCCAAGCCTACGCAAAAGCAAATAAACTTGATGTCGCACCGTCTGACTATGTTTGCATCAAACAAGCCAGCGCCGATGAATTTAATGTCGGTCGCGCCCGTAAATCATTGCGCTCAGGACGTGTGTTAAATGCGATTAAGGAATTCGGACTTGATAGTGCCCCTGAACCAGAGCCGGAATTAGCATAGGGTTTAGCTGAGTTTTTCAAATTTCATAACTCGATATACCTCACCATCCTCAACACCTTCATAATTCCCACCTGCACGGCCACCTTTTATCTTTTTTAATGTTTTGCCAGTGAAGTAGCATTGATTATAGGTGCTGGAAAATTCGACCTCTCCTCTATAGTCATCACACCCGCCATAAACATAGCCACCATTGTTGGTAAGCTTTGTAATTGATGCTACGAATTTATGCCTCTTAGCCATCTTTTCAATTCTTTTCAGATATCTATACCGTGGTCGTTTGCATAAGCATGTAATGCGCTTAATGCATTAGCCGCATGCCTGCCCCAATGTATACTAAAACTATACCTCCATTGCCAAAAGGCATTGCTAACATGGCCATCATCATACAGGGCAAGACCTTCTTTTAAATCTCTATATATATCTGCAAGGTCATCTGCCAAATCACCAAAACTTGGCTCCTCATTCAGACCTTTATAGGGACTATAAAATTCAGCATAAAAATTGAATGGTAATGCTCCAAAACGTTTAAAAACTATCTTCCATTCTTCATCAGATACATCGTATCCATCTATATCCTCAACATTGTTATCATTAGGTATAGCCAGAACGCCAGCATAGATGTTTACAAGTAAACTTATGGCTTTTTTTACCTCTTCTATTTCTGCAAGAGGTAAAGATTCAGACCACGTACAATACTCCCTAACAATTTCTGAAAACTTTTCTGTCGGTTCATTCATTTTTTTACATTTACCCCTATTAACAAATCATCTTTAATGACACCTGGCAGAGTGTACATTAGATAAATTTCCACTTTATTCTTTAATTATCGTAGGGTCTTTATGCGCTAAAATACTCAGGCACTCATTATCAGTGGCCACAAGGTATTCACGATGACCTGACGTAACGATGTTACCGAAATTTTCTTCTTGTTCTGACCAGCCTTTTTTATCAATGACCTGAACATAATTTTTTGTACAATCTTTGGGAAAAGGATATTGAAGCATATCTCCTTCGTCGAGGTATCTAAATCCCCGAACATTCTGGAATATTAGATAAGTCATGCCTTTTACTGTCTGATCATGTGCATATACCCTAAGAGAAACAGTAAGGGCCCATTGATCGAAATTTACAGATGCAATTTCAACATGGGAAATGTCTTCTTCAATTATCATTTTATCATCCATTTTTTCGTATCCGTGATGCTACTTTGGTGCGCGTATATACATATTATTACCTTTTGTGTTTTAGAAAAACTACTAATGGCTGAAAAAGTCAATAAACGGGCATTTATTGGCGGGAAATGAAATCACGCCGTTAAATCCTACATACGTGCAGGATGTTATGTTGGGATGGCTGGGACTACCGTAATATTGATACTCCCACAGCATACGCGGTGTGCCGTGTTCGAAGATATAAAACCCTACATAAATTATCGGCGTGAGGATCAAGCTGAGACGCAGCAAAATCAACACGAAAAACGGCAGCAAACTTTTGCGTTTATACACGCGGCGCTTTTTCGGTTTTCTGCAATAGATGACTTTTGCTTGCTTCATGAATATCTCAAAACGATCTTCGTTTTGCCCTTAAATTTCTTACCGTACATCGGATCAACATCCGCCCAACCGTTCCACGGTTTCACTTCATGATATCCGACCTTAAGCGCGTGAACGGGCGGCTGACCGCGCAGCAAAATGATGCAGTCTTCAAACTGCCGCACCTCATCAGGGGTGAGGAGCGCACGCGCATGCTCCCCCACGCTATGCATGACGGGATCATGGATAATATGGCCGAGGTTAAAGTTATCGCCCTTCACCGTGGTGTTACCCAAAGTGCGGGAAATCAGCTCCGCCGTTTTATAGGATTGAATGCCAAAGAATTGTTGGCACTCGCATTGCTCTAACAATGTTTGCAAATCATCACGCCCGTATGTTTTCGCGAAAGCATCCAAAGACTGGAGCGCAAACCATACGCGGCAGCCATAGCTCCGTAATTCCGTGAGCTTAGCGGTGAGGCCTTCAATCCTGAAATTGGCCGCCTCATCAAAAAGGAATAAGACCTGCTCTTTACTTTGGCATCGTGTGAGCTCTGTCAGAGCGCACCAACCGAGCAACCCAAGCCAAGGCGCATAAACCCGCATGCGCGTGGGATCGGCAATCAAGTAAACGGTTGCCTTTTGTTTTTTCAAATCCGCAAAACGGAAGTCACATGTGCTTGTGCTTTCGGCAAGCCAGCCGCTCGCGCTAAAGGCTGAAAAAGCCTGCACCGCACCTTCACGAAATGACTCCCATTGCCGTTTATCGTTTTGCTCGACCTTGGCCAGAAGATCGTTCGCGATATCGGCCAGATCGCCTTTGAGCAAATCAGAACAGGACGCGACATAGAGCGCTTCTCTTAAATCTGTTTCGTTTCGAAGCATCTTTAGAATGTCACTGAGCGTCGGCGTTTTATCCTGATCTTTCGTCACCAGATACAGCATGCAAAACACTGTAATCATGCGGCTACCGTTGCGAAAGAATGTGTTCTCTCCCGCCTGTGGCGGTTCGGGCATAAGCTGAAACGCGATAGCTTGCGCATCGGTGATGAGGTCAGAGAGATTTTGCGCCACCCAGCTATCGGACAAAATCTGCAACGGATTATACCGCGCTGCCTTACCGAGCTTATCTTCGAAAAGCTGCGCAGGGTTCACGCAATAAATTTTATGCTTATGCCGCTTTGCTCGTGTGCGTTTGGTGATGCATGCCAGCGTGCCTTTTAAATCAGGAACGATCATCGGCATATCATTATGCAGCAAAGCGGGAATGAAGAAATTGACGGTTTTACCGCCGCCAGCGGGTGATAATGTCAGGCCGTGTGTTTCACCGTTAAAGAATAACGGACGCCCGCTCTTGGCCGAAGCACCAAGGAATAATCCTTTGGTTTTGAAGCGTCCTGCACGTTTATGGTCTTTATCCGTTGCCCAACGCGCAGAGCCGTAATTAAGCGATGGTCTTCGCGCATACCAGCGCAGCAATAAATTACGCGATACGCTTAGGACTTCATTGGCTAATCTAAATGCACCGAGTGCGATAACCAAATAACAAAACATCTCAAGCCAATAAAGCTCTTCGCTTGTCGGCTCGATATAGGATGCAGCAATACTGAAAATCGTGATGACGAAGATTTGCTGCATCATGGAAGGTTCTTGTCTGCGTCTTGCCATCTGTTTGTCCTTTCTAAAAAAACGGCCTGCCTGTTACGGCAGGCCTTGAGTGGTGAGGAGGAAGTGAATTTATAAGCCTAGAATTCTCTTCGGCTGGATGACGATCCAATTATCATTGGCCGCCTTGCCAGTGTTCAGAACGCTGTCGCGCTCCAACGCGGCATTGCCGTTCTCGCCTTTGATATGAAACGGAAGACCATAGGTCTTATCACCAATCGCCAGACGGATTTCACCGCTTACGCCGCTATGGGAATGACCGCCATACCAGTTGATTGCTATGAAGGTATCGCGCAGATCAACGGCATGTTTAAAAGTGACAGTTTCATACCCCTTCACAGCTTGCGGTGAATTCACAAAGTCTTTGTGATAAAGCCCTTCAGCGGTTTTGGTGTTGCCGAAATACAAAACATCGGCCACATGGTTCGGGCGAACATAAATATCAAGATCACAGACATCACATGTCCAGCTAATCCCGATTTCGACCTCATCGGCGATATTCATCGCGCTTTTAGAGGGTGGTGTCGTGCTCAGCTCACGTTCATGAATGGATGTGCGCTTTCTTTGCTCAGGAGCCATTTCAAATGTCTCCAGCTTGTCCGTATATTCGCGTTTGAAAGTGTGTGGTAACGCTCCGGCACTGTTACGAACACGCATCCAAAATGTTGACGCATCATCTGTGAAGCTCGAAAGCTCTCCGCCTTGTGCCTCAATATAGAGTGTCCACATTCTTGTGATGTAATGACGATAGCTATCGCTGATTTCCCAATCTTTGTTTGGGTAAAGGATATGAATTCTCGCCCCTTGCAAAAAGGTCTCTTTGCCGACGGTTGAGAATACGCTTTTATCAGCTTGAGCGCTAAAATGCCCGTCGCCTGCAAATTTACCGCCGCGCATGTCCCATGAAGGCGTTTGCAAATCCATGTATATCGGACTGCCTAAGATAACGATATCCGTATCCGTTAAAGGCGCATAATTCTGAGCCAAGAACGTCAAGAATTGCGGGATTTTAACGGAAGCCTTAAGACCGCTCGCAAGATCAGGATGATCGGCGCGGTACATGGATTTCAAATTCGCTGCGACATGTCGGTTATATTGAAGCAGCGCCTTAGGGCTTGCGTAGTTTTTATTTGCAGGCTTTGAAAACGAACCGATAAAACGTCTGTTTTCTGCATCAAAGATATTGGCATGCTCTCCGACTTCCAGATTTTCAGAGAGATAGCGCAGGACTTGTATCATTTCCCTTTGACCGTCTTCTGCGCTTAAGACAGGCGATATGCCAATAATAAGGTTTTTTGCTTCTGCCTTAGGCGATGCCCCAAGGCAAAGCATAGATAGTGTGGCTAGTGTCAGTAACTTTTTCATACCTGATTTCTCCTTTTTCTGTTTGTTAAGCGCGGCGCTGTGATCCCCATGCAGTCTTGCCGCTTGACGTTGGTAGTGTAAGATTTGGGAATTGATGTAGGCTTTGCGGGCAGCCATAAGCATGCTGAGACGCGCTGTGTTTTGCGTATATGTCTTGCGCAATTCGTCATGATCGCCGCGCAAAAGCTCAAGGTTTCGTTTACGCTCTGCATAGGCAGGATTAGCAATCATGGTGGTTGGCGCATATGTTGACCAAATATCACCCGCCACTTGAAACAGCGTTGCACCGACCAGCATTTCGGTGAGCAATTGAACAACCGTAAATGTCGCGTCTTTGCCTGTGTTATCTTCACCAAGACTATCCCAGTCAAAGCCTGATGCAGCAGAGCCGAAAGTCATTCCGAACAAGACAATCCACGCAATGAGCGAAACAGCCGCCGCGCCATAGAGCGCCGTAGTATAACGTTTCTTGAATTTATCGCTTTGGATTGTGGCGCTGAAAAACTTGAGGGCAATGCTCCCAATCGGAAGCAATCCTGAGAGCATCATGGCAAGGCGCGGGTCATCCAAAAATACGGGCGTACCTGAAGCCATGATAATGGAATAGACGTTACTCGCGCCCATCAAAACGACAATTAAGCCGCAGATCAGACAGCTCAATCCGATTGTAAAATCCTTTGACCAGATCAAAAATTGAAACAGTGACTTGCTCTGCGTACTTTCATTTCTGATATGCGCCGCTTTGATTGTCGGGCTCGTGGCAAAGAGAACCTTTTCTTGTTCGTCTATAGCTTGCCTTGATCGTTTGACCGAGCTTTGCTGATTATCGATCTCGGCTTCCAGAAAAGCGATTTCTTCACCGCGTATCATATCAAAGGCCAACCCTGCCTGCTCTTCGATAAGCTTGGTTGAATGACTTTGATCTTCAAGAGCAAGCGCCGCGCCGATGGTTCCATTTATATCGGGGATGGAGTTGACGATCTCTTGAGTGTTTGTCTTCACAATTTGGTTCATGACGGTCTCCTTTCATGTGCGTTCTTAAGCTCATGATAGGACGACCGAGCTTTTGATCCGGGCGCATGCGCAAAGAAAGGTTGGGCAATGTGATTATTCAGAACTGTTTTCAAGGATGTTTGAAAAATTCGAACGGGTTCAAAAGCGCTATGTCCGATTTGAGATTTATGATGGAAGCTGGCCGGACGCGGTAAAAAAGCAATAACGCTGCCCGCGCCAAGTAACCGTGTTGGTTATTGCTTTTTTCCCTTATGCGATCCGTGCCTGTTCGCCTGCCATCAACTCAAAAAGGAGATAGGCAATGAACACTATTTTTTACTTTAAACATTTAAAAACGGTCGAAGAGATCAAAGCGCATTACCGCAATCTTGCGAAAGACCATCATCCCGATTTAGGCGGTGATCCCGATACTATGAAAGAAATCAATTCACAATATCAGGCCGCGTTGAAATCTTGTGACGGACAAAAGAGCGATGATCGCGAATATAAATACAAGCCCGATGTTGAGCAGGAACTCATGGACAAGCTGCTTGAGCTTTTGAAGCTCCGTGACCTTGATATCGCTCTTATCGGATATTGGATTTGGGTTTCAGGTGATACGAAGCGGAACAAAGATGCTTTGAAAGCTGCGGGACTGCAATGGAATTCCAAGCGCAAGCGCTGGTACTACAAGCCCAAAGACTGGAGACGAACCTTTCAAAGCAAAGGCAATCTGAACGAGCTTGCCAGCAAATACGGATATCGCGGCTTCCAGACCGCTAAAGAAGAGAAAATGCCCGCCACCGTTTAGGCGGGCTTTTTTGCGCCTTTACGAAATTTCAAATTATGGAGATAATTATGACTGACTTAATTGAACGTTCTGCTGAAACGATAAAAATCGCAGCCCTTAATGATAAATGCCGCCAATATGTGATGGTGCCTGTTTTCGGAAAACTCGAAGTACCGTGTCAGATTTACATGACACGCGGGATTGTTAGCTTACCGCCCGAAGATCAAATCATCATTGCGGCTATGGTGCGCGATTATAAAGATTTCAACGAGGATAATGACCCTCACGGCGAACATGATTTCGGCTCCTTTGAACATAATGGTAATCGTGTTTTCTGGAAGATTGATTATTACGATCAGGATGTGAAATACGGCAGTGATGATCCGGCGGATATTGAGAAAACAGTACGCGTGCTTACCATCATGCTCGCAGAAGAATATTAACCGGATTTCATATCCTGCTTATCAACGGCTTCGGCGACGTGCCGAAGCCGTTTTTTTGTGCTTTTTTAAAAAATATATAAAAAACCGCTTTACCTGAAAAATATGTTAAAAGCTTCACATGAGGAGCTTAACGACACATGCCTATCGATAAAAATTTAATGGATATGATTATAGGACAACATCCAGCCCGTAAAATGGGGTTTGATGAATTATATGATGGCCTGCTCGAAAACGCAGAAAAAGGATTTATCACAAAGAAATCAAATAACGGTTTAGAACTTTTTAACTACACCCCAATAACCATGTTCGAGCAAAACTGGAACGTTTTCACCCTCATTTCTCGTGGCCTGATTTTAGCTCCATCCGATAAAAAAGTGATCGCAACACCGTTTCCAAAATTCTTTAATTATGGGGAAATTGATGTTTGGGACTCTGAATCTCACAAAGGCGAAATCGTAGCCCTCGAAAAATTGGATGGTTCTTTAGGTATTGTTTATCACCATGATGGGGAATGGCACTGTGCTACACGTGGCGCTTTCGATTCCGAACAAGCCGCATGGGGCAAAAAATGGCTACACGCCAATTTGAACACCGCATCTCTTGAAACTGATCATACTTACTTATTCGAGATTATTTATCCCGAAAACCGTATCGTTGTTTCATATGATTACGAAGGCATGGTTCTATTATCCGCATATTGTGACAACGGCTTTGAATATGATCAAAATCGCCTTCATGCGGTCACAGAAAATATAAACGTCAAAAAGGCTGAACAGTACCCATATATAAATATCCGCGACTTCGTCAACAAAGCTGATGACATCGATAAAAATAATGAAGGCTGGGTTATTAAATTCCCTAACGGGCACAGAGTCAAAATTAAAGGCAGTGAATATTGCCGTGTTCACCGCCTCATCAGCAACGTCACCCCTCTTGGTGTTTGGGGGCTTCTACTTGAAATGGCCGATATTGAAGCCATCCGTAAAGACCTTCCCGAAGAGCATCTGAAAGATTTTGATGCAATTCATAAGCTTCTGGAAAACCAATTAGCCGACCTGATCTCTGAAATAAAGTCTTCCGTTGAAGTCACAAAAAACCTATCTGACAAGGAAGTCGGTTTATCTATTTCAAAAGGTCTCTGGCCTGATGGAAAGGCTATAAAAGAAGAAGAACGAAAATTCCTATTCCTAGCTCGTAATTTTAATTTAGAGGAAGAGTTAAAGTCAGAAGGGCGTGCGCGCTTATCCCTTTATAATTATATCAAACCTAAAGGTAATGATTTGCCTGGCTACGAGCCATCAAAGGCAATTAACAGGTTTCAGAAAGAAGCTTCACAAGGTTAGAATTGATATTTGAAATTGAGTACAGACGTTCCGCAAGATGTGTGTCGTACTACAAATCTTCGATTTTTCGTTTACACATCTTGGCAAGGGAGACGCTGCGCTCTCCCGTTGCAACCCTCTGGCAGATGGCGCGATGCGGGAACATAATCCGTTCCAACCTTTCACACCATCAAAACGTATCGCCGTTTTACTACTCGAAATGGGAGCCTTCGGCGCTCCCCTTACAACCCCATCGACAAAAAGAGACCTTGCTCTCCCTTTGAACCCATCAAGCAGGATTTTGGAGATTTTCCTCTCCCACCTGCACCAAACCCATGCATAAACGGATGGCCGTTTAATCACCATTTAGGAGAGCGTTCCTGCTGCCCCTAAAAACCCCATGATGATTTCATCAAGACCAACCGTGCGCCGATTGGATGTCGTAAGTGCTTTCCCGCTTAACCAGAACTAAGGGCGTCCTTGGATGCATTAGGATAAAAGTAAAAAAGTATATAAAGTCGTTTTACCTTAATGCGATAAAGTCTATTATATAGCAAATCAACAAGCATGATCGGTAAACAAAAAATGGCGGCAACTTTCGTACATTTATCAGATATACATTTTGGTCAAGAGAAAGGTGGAAAACTTTTCATTCACAATGATGTGAAGGAAAGGCTAATTGAAGACGTTTCTGACATGGCAAAGCAGTTAAAAAATCCAATAAATGGAATAATAGTAACTGGGGATGTAGCGTATTCTGGTAAGAAGGAGCAATATTCAAATGCTGGGGAATGGTTAGATAGAGTTGCTTATGCAGCGGGTTGCAAAAATACGGCAGTTCAAGTTGTTCCGGGCAATCATGATATTGACAGGGATCAAATTACTCGTGGAGCAGAGCTGATTCTTGAAGATATAGCAGAAAATGGTCAAGAGGCTTTAGATGCAATTCTTGATTCAGAGAGCGACCGAGAGTTGCTGTACAAACGCTTTGCGGCTTATCAACCTTTTTCCGAAGCTTACAATTGCCCATTGCATAAAAAAGGTGGGGGTGCAAGTGATCGCAGAGTTGAGTTAGCTCCTGGACGATGGCTCAGAATAATAGGATTAAATACAGCACTGATCTGCTCCAATAATGATCAAAAAGGCCAACTAATTTTAGGAGAGCGACAACAAGCTCTCTTATCTAAGGAAAAGGGGCAAGAGCTCGTCATTTTAGCTCACCACCCTCTGGATTGGTTGCAGGACTCAGAGCAGGTAAGACGATTTGTAAGGAGCCGAGCTCGTGTTTTTGTTTCAGGGCACGAGCACAGCCCAAATGTAGTAGTAGAAAAAATTGAAGAGGGCCAAGAACTTATGATGTTAGATGCAGGTGCTGCTGTACCACCCACTGCGGATGGAGAGTATAACTATACATATAATATTTTAGAGTTTGACTGGTGTAGTGATAACGATGCATTAAGTGCCACTATTTACCCAAGAGTGTGGTCGGATGTGCGAAAAGCTTTTGTAGAAGATACCATTGGTTTAGGTGGGGCTCAGCCTCATTTTATTTTGGCGAGCCCCAATTTCCGAGAAGGAGAAAAGCCTTCATCCCATAACAAGGAAGATCAAGCCATTGTTGAGGATGGTCCAGAGCTAGTAAAGAACGATAATATTAATGAAAATCAAGAAAGAGAAGTTGAGATGTCAGATCAGTATTCTACAGCATTACTTCAATTTTTCCGTGATTTGTCTGCTAGCCAACGATTAGAAATATTAGTTAAGCTTGGTGCGCTACCTAATGATTGGACTGGAACGATGACTCAAGCGCTAGAAAGGCGTATGTTTGATTCATTGCACCGTGCGGGCAGAATGAACGAAATAATAGAAGAAATTCAGCGCTTAAAAGTTGCATGTTAATTAGATTTGGAGAAAAATTATGACAGATATTGCGCAACACATACGGATATTTCAGGCTGATCCTACTGATGACTTTGTTGAAAAGAGAACCAAAGCAATACAAGACATAGCAACTTGCATGAGAAAACGTGCCAATATCGACAACATTTTGCAATTAGCAAACGATTTGGCTGAAGGCTTGTCGTCAAATGGAAAACTTATTTCTGAAACTTTGCTTGAGGAAGTAGGTGGAGCAATAAAAGAGCAAGCACCGTCTTTTGTAACGGAAGGGCAAAATCTTCAAATAATTACGTGTGCTGTCCTCGCAGCAATTGAAGTTGTTGGTTCTGCGCCCCCAAGCACTCGCAAGCCGAGTAGAACAGATGTCTTAGCATCGGGGCTTTGGTCAGCTCTATCATTTCAAACGCCTGTAAAGGAAACGAAGCTTGAAGCTCTAAGAAAAGAGTTGATGGAGAAAAGCCATAGCCTAGTTATACAAAGCTCTGTTTCCGCAAGAGGACGTAATCAAGTTCCTAATATTAAGACTGTCGCCACTGATGGAGCAGATTGGGAGAAGTTTTCTAAAGACTTGAAGGCTGAACAAGATAAGGTTTTAAGCTCTCTGCGCGATAATGCAGTATTGGATCGCGAGGAAATAGACTTGTTATGGTGGGTTTTAAGCGATTGGAGTGAAGCGCTTAATCAAAAAATTTCCTCTTTACCTCCCCAGGTTGGTGGAATTACAGGCGGTATTGAAGCTGCGTGTCTTCTCCGGCGTATGCCAGGGGATGCCCACAAACATTTGGTTTTAAGAAATGTATCAGCAGGCGATTCTTACTCCTTAAAAGAAGTGATAGAAGCTGTAGGTGATAGTGGGGCTAAGTTAGTTGATAGGTTTCTTGAAAGAGGTGCGTTAAAAGAATGTGCTGCAATTTTTCCACTATGTTTTTCTTTGCTAGAAGGAAAGCCATCACATAAAGATAAAAATGAAAAGCGAGATCTAATGGATTGGAGTGCTCGAGCATTGTTAGAGGCTTCTATATTACACGTTATGTTTTTGCCTAATAATGGAATTTAGTAATGGAAACACAATGCTCAAGAGAGAATTGCACTGTTGCTGAAACAGGCAAATGTCTTCTAAGTAATGATCCTCAAACGTGCCCGGAAAGGGCAGGAAATAACTCGGATTTAATAGAGAGTCATGCAGAAGAGATTGCAGATGAGGCCTCCACAGATGCGGATTCCACATTAGCGGAACCAGAAGCGCTGCCCAAATTTGTTTCCAGCCTGTCTCTTGGTGTAGAAAATGTTCATGAATTAATGCAAGAACAGTATTGTCGTGTAGTGGGTGTTTTGGGAACGCCTGATGCAGGAAAAACGGCATCTTTAGTAAGTTTATATTTATTGTTAGCGCACGATAAACTAGAAAATTTTAGTTTTTTAAACAGTAAAACGCTCATGGCGTTTGAAGAAATAAGCCAGGGCGCTCGTCGATGGAACGATGGGCAAACACCTGAGCAAATGACATCTCACACACAAATTGCTGATGGCCGCTCAGCTGGCTTCCTACATCTTCGCTTGAAAGAACACAAAACGGACAACATTTTTGATTTCATATTGCCCGATTTACCTGGCGAATGGACTACGTCATTAATTGATAGCAACAGAACAGATAGGCTGAGTTTTTTGAAGGCTGCTGAGGTCTTGTGGATCATGCTCGATGGCCAAAAGCTTATGGATGAGCCAAAATACGCAGCACATAGAGCCTGTAAGCTTTTAGACCGTGCACAACAATTTTTTGAAGGAGCTAAGCCTCCTATAAAAATTGTAATCACGCGTTTAGATGAGGGAACACCAGAGAAAAGCGTTATCGAGAAATTAGAGAAAAAAGCCTCTGATTGTGGCTTCGTGGCATCAGTTATTCAAATTGCGTCTTTCTCAGATCACGATACAATTGCTCCGGGAGCAGGTTTGTCAGAGTTGATATTAAGTACCATAGATTCTGTTGCTGATGAAAAGCCTGCATTTTGGCCAGATAGTGTTGATGGTAATCAAAATCGAGCAATTCTAAACTTTCGTAATAGAGGAGGTGCAGATGGGCAGTGAACATTCTTTTATCCTTGTTGGTGGGCCAGCTTCCGGAAAGAGCAACTATTTGGGAGGGCTTTGGTTAGCTCTGGAACATCAAGACTGTAAACTAAGAAAAGATGGAGATCCTGATGATATTCAATACATTGAAGGTATCTCGGAATACCTATTAAGGGGTAAATTTGCCCCCAGGTCTAATGAAGAAGTTGACAATGGAGGCCGGGATTTGACCATACCTTTGTGCCAAGCTGATTCAGGAAATAATGCTAGTGCTAATTTAATAATTCCCGATATTCGCGGAGAAATTTGGAAAAAAGCCGTTGAGACTACGGAGCTGCCTAAACAATGGATGGAAAGGTTAAAGGTTTCTCGAGGAGCTTTGTTATTTCTCCGAGTTCACTCTCCAGAAAATGTAATCCCACAAGATTGGGTTACTGCTAGGGATATCCTCAAAATAGACGAAACTACAGAATTTGACGCCAATAAAATACCAACACAAGTAGCTATGTGTGAGTTAGTACGGTTTATGGAAGCTGAATTAGCATCTGACCTAGAGGGTGTTCGACCACGAGTTGGGATAGTTATTACCGCCTGGGATAGGTTAGATCGAGACACTTCAAAAGCTGGGCCGAGATCTTATTTAAAAAAGGATTTTCCATTGCTGTTTGGACGATTACATGACGTTGAAGGCATTGACATAGAAGTCTTTGCTACAAGTGCTGTAGGGGGTGACCTAGAAGCCGATGCGGCTTTTGCGGAAAAATATAAAAACTCCGACCACGCGGGTTATGCCATTCAAGACCAGAAAAATATAAAAGAAGACTTAACTCTTCCAATAGCTTGGTTAATGGAGGGATTTAACCTAAGTGATGAATAAACAGGTTATTGAGCAACAAGATCATGGATATAAAAATGGTCATCAATTATTAGCTAGTAGTGTTACACTTACGAGCTCAGATCAAGATACTATTGATCGATTATCTGATATGGCAGGATCCTTACAGCCAGGGGAAACTTTTTCTCCTTACATAACAGGATACCCCTTACCAAGTAGAAAATACTATATTTTAGCCAAAACTTGGCAAGATTTAACAGCCTCAAGGGCTGGGTGCGTATTGACAAAAAGTCTTATTATACCTTTAGAGGTTTGGACGCATCTTAAAAATATTGCTCCTATTTTTGAACTCTTTCAACCAGTTGAGAAGAGTAATCAATTCCTTACACAGTTACATATGCCTGCATCGCCAACTTCAATACCGGTAATAGAAAATATTCCCGGTCAAGAGCTTGTAGAAGCCTTGTTTCTTGAAGAGCGTAAGCCAACTGTTGTGTTTGATATGCCAATGGCAGAAATAGCTGCGGAACGACTTATCAACGCTTTTTGGCCAGCGATGAGAAGGGAATTTTG